>Ga0123354_10001311_pt1 | contig 29673 bp, 128 predicted proteins | sample TergutLab28metaG_2_FD_97872 | JGI IMG/M metagenome (GOLD analysis project Ga0123354, IMG submission 97872) | Labiotermes labralis P4 segment gut microbial communities from Petit-Saut dam, French Guiana - Lab288 P4 | ecosystem: Host-associated > Arthropoda: Insects > Digestive system > Gut ... | reverse complement strand
GTGGTGTTGTTGGTGGTGTTGGTGGTGGTGGTGGTGGTGGTGGTGGTGGTGGTGGTGGTGGTGGTGCTGTTGGTGGTGGTGGTGGTAATAATATTAGTCGTAGTGATGGTGTTTGTGGTAGTATTAGTAGTAGCAGCCGTAGTAGTAGTAGTAGCAGTAGTAGTAGTAATATTAGAAGTAGAAGTGTTAGTCGTGTTAGCGGTGGTGGTCGGGTGGTTGTACTATTATTAATAGCAGTAATAGTAGTAGTAGTGGTGGTGTTGGTGGTCTTAATAATAGTAGTAGTAGTAGTGCTTGTGATGGTCGGGGTGGTGGGGTGATGGTAAATTTATTAGAAATATTATTGGTGGTGGTGAGCTTGGTGACGTGATGGTGGTATTAGTAGTAGCATTAGTAAGAATAGTAGCAGTAGTAGTTGTAGTAGTAGTAATAATGGTGGTGGGGATGGTGGGGTGGTTGTACTATTAGTAGTAGCATTAGTAGTAGTAGTATTTGTAGTAGCAGTGGTGTTTGTGGTGTTAATAGAATTAGTAGTTGTGGTGGTAGGGTTGGTGGGGTGGTGGTAGTAATAGTTGTAGGATTATTAGTAGTAGCATTAGTAGTAGTAGTAGTAGTAGTAGTAGTAGTAATGGTGGTGGTGTTGGTGTTGGTGGTGGTGGTGGTAAAATTTGTAGTAGTAGTAGCGATGGTGGATGTTGTGGGGTAGTGGTAGTATTTATAGTAGCAGTAATAGTAGTAGTAGAAGTAGTATTAGTGGTGGTGGTGGTGGTAATTGTAGTAATAGTAATAGTGGTGGTTTTGGTGGTTGTGGAGTGGTGGTAGTATTAGTAGTAGTACAAATATTATTATTTGTAGTACTGGTGGTGGTGGTGGTGGAAATAGTAGTAGTAGTGGTGGTGGTGGTGATGTGGTGTTGGTAGTATTAGTAGTAGTAGTAGTAGCAGCAGTAGTAGTAGAAGAGTTGGTGGTGGTGGTGAGAATAGTAGTAATAGTAGTGGTTGTTGTGAGGATGGTGGGGTTAATACTAGTTGTATTAGTTGTGGTGGTGGTGGTGGGGTTTTGGTAGTATTAGTAGTAGCAGTAGCAGTAGTAGTAGTAGTAGTAGAAGTAGAGGTGGTGGTGGTGGTGGTGTTAATACTTGTAGTAGTAGTGGTTGATTTTGGAGTGGTATGTTGGTGGTGGAGGTGGTGGTAATAGTAGTAGTAGTATTAGAAATAGTAATAGTGGTTGTGGTGGTAATAGTAGTTGTAGTAGTAGTAGTAGTGGTGATGGTTGGTTTGGTTTGGTATTTGTGGTGGTGGTATTAGTATTAGTGACGGTGGTGTGGATGGTTAGGAGGTGGTAGTATAATTAGTGGCAGTAGTAGTAGTAGTAGTTGTGGTAGTATTAGTAGTAGTAGTAGTGGTGGTGGTTGTGGAAATAGTAATAGTAGTATTTGAGGTGGGTGTAGTGGGGTGGTGGTTATATTAGTACTAGTCGTTGTAGTAATAGTAGTAGTAGTAGTAGTAACAGTAGTAGTAGTAGTAGTAGTAGTAGTAGTAGTAGTAGTGGTGTTGGGAGTGGTGAGGTGGTGCTAGTATTATTAGTAGCAGTAGTAGTAGTAGTAGTAGTAATAGTAGTAGTAGCAGTAGTAGAGGTAGTAGTGGTGTTGGTGGTGGTGATAATAGCAGTAGTTTTAGTGGTGGTAGTGGTGGTGGGGTGGTGGTAGTGTTAGTTGTCGCAGTAGAGTAGTAGAAGAAGTGGTGTTGTTGAAGGTAGTACTAGTAGTATTGTTGGTGGTGAGGGGTGGTGAAGTAGTGGTAGTATAAGTATTAGCAGTAGTAGTAGTAGTAGTAGTTGTAATGGTGGTGGTTGTGTTGGTGTTGGTATTAGTAGTAATTGTAGTAGTGTTCTTGTTTGGGGGTGGTGGTGTGATGGTAGTATTAGTAGGAGTACTAGTATTAGTAGTAATTGTAGTAGTGGTGGTGGTGGTGGTGGTGGTAATAGTACTAGTAGTGATGGTTGGTATGGTGTGGTGGTGGTAGTATTAGTAGTAGTAGTAGCAATAGTAGTAGTAGTAGAGTTGTTGGTGGTGGTGGTGTAAATAGTTGTAGTAGTGGTGGTGGTAGGGTTTTTGGGTTGGTGGTAGTATTAGTAGTAGCAGTAGTAGTAGTAGTAGTATTAATAGTTGTAGTAGTAATAATATTGGTGGTGAGGGTGGTGGTGGTGCTAATAGTAATAGAAGTAGTAGTGCTGATGGTGGGGGTATAGTAGTGTTGGTAGTATTTGTAGCAGTAGTAGTAGTAGTAGTAGTGGTGGTGGTTATAGTGGTTGTAATAATAGTAGTAGTATTTGTGGTGGGGGTTTTGGGATGGTGGTAGTATTATTAGTGCAAATAGTTGTAGTAGAATTAGTATTTGTTGATTGTGGTGTTGTCGGTGGTAATATTAGTAGTAGTAGTGGTGGTGGTGTTGGGGGTGGTGAGGTGGTGTTAGTAGTAGTAGTAGTAGTAGTATTAATAGTATTAGTGGTGGTGGCAATGGTGGTGGTCATGTTGGTGGTTGTTATAGTAGGAGTGGTAGTAATGTTGGTTGGGGGGGTGTTAGGTTTCTGGTAGTGTTAATAATAGAAGTAGTAGTATTATTAGTGGTAGTAGTGGTGGTGGTAATTGCAGTAGAAGAAGTATTTGTTGTTGTGGTGGTGGTGAGGTGGGGTTGTATTAGTAGTAGCAGTAGTAGTAGTAGTTGAGGTTGTGTTGGTGGTAATAGTAGTAGTAGTAGTATTGATGGTGGGGCTCGTGTGGTGGTGGTAGTATTAGAAGTAGCAGTAGTAGTAGCAGTAGTAGTAGTAGAAGTGGTGGTGGTGGTGGTAGTATTAGGAATAGTATTAGTGGTGGTGGGGGAGTTGTGGTGGTGATAGTATTAGTAGTAGCAGTACTACTAGTATTAGTAGTAGTAGTAGTATTAGTAGTAGTAGTAGTATTCGTGGTGTAGGTGGTGGTGGTGGTGTAGGTAATAGTAGTAGTAGTAGAAGTAGTAGTGGTGGTGGGGGTGAAGGGGTGGTGATAGTATTAATTGTAGCAGTAGTAGTTGTATTAGAAGTAGTGTTAGTGGTGGTGTTGGCAATAGTATTAGTAGTTGTGATGGTGGGGGTGGTGGTGTTGGTGGTGTTAATAGTTGTATTAGTAGTAATAGTAGTGGTGGTGGAAGTTTTGAGATTTTGGTATAATAGTAGTAACAGTAGTAGCAGTAGTAATAGTAGTAGTGGTAGTGGTGGTGGTTGTAATAGTAGTGGCAGTAGTAGTGTTGGTGTGGGAGTGGTGTGTTGGTTGTAGTATTAGTAATAGCAGTAGTAATAGTAGTAGTAGTAGTAGTAATAGTGGTAGTAATAGTAGTAGTAGTGGTGGTGGGAGTAAGAGTAGTAGTAGTTGAGGTGGTTGGGGTGGTGAGTTTGTGGTAGTATTACTAGTAGCAGTAGTATTAGAAGTAGTAGTTGTTGTGGTGTTGATGGTGGTGTTGGTGGTGGAGGTAAAATGTGTAGTAGTAGTAGCGGTGGTAGGGGTGGTGGTATTATTTTTTCTAGCAGTAGTAGTATTATTAATCGTAGTAGCGGCGGTGGTTGTAGAGGTGGTGGGGTGATGGTAGTATTAGTAGTAGCAGTAGTAGTAGTAGTAGTATTAGTAGTAGTGGTGGTGGTGGTGGTTGTGGTGGAGGTGGTAATAGTAGTAGTAGTAGTGGTGGTCGTGTTGGGGATGGTTGGGTGGTCGTAGTAATAGTAGTAACAGTAGGAATAGTATTCATAGTAGTAGTAGTAGTAGTAGTAATGGTGGTGGTGGTGGTGGTGGTGGTGGTGGTAATAATAGTAATATTAGTGGTGGTGGGGTTGGTGGTGTGGTGGTAGTATTGGTATTTGCTGTAATACAATTAGTAGTAATAGTAATAGTAATAGTAGTAGTAGTGGTTGTGTTGGTGGTGGTGGTCGTGCTGGTAATAGTATTAGTATTCTTGGTGTTGGGGGTGGTGGAGTGGTGATAGTATTAGTAGTAGAAATAGTAGTAGTAGTAGTAGTAGTAATAGTAGAAGTAATAGTTGTAGTAAAAGTAGTAGTTGTTGTGTTGGTCGTGGCGGTAACAGTAGTAGTAGTAGCAGTAATAGTAGTATTAGTAGTTGTAGTAGTAGTAGTATTTGTTGTAGTAGTAGTGGTGGAGGTGGTATTATTAGTAGGAATAGTAGTGTCGGCTACAGTGGTGGGGTGGTGGTAGTTTTAAAAGTATGTGTAGTAGTAGTAAAAATAGTAGTGGTTGTGGTGGTCGTGGTTGTTATAGTAGTAGTTGTAGTGGTGTTGGTTTGGGTGATGTGGTGGTGGTGGTGTTAATAATATTAGTAGTAGTAGTAGTAGTGGTGGTGGTGGTGGTGGTAATAGTATTAGTAGTAGCGGTAGTAGTAGTAATATTAGGAGTAATGTTGGTGGTGTTGGTAATAGTATTAGTAGTAGTTATGTTGAGGGTGTTGTGGTGGTGTTAGTATTAATAGGTGTTGTAGTCGTAGTAGTAGTAGTTGTTGTTCTTGTTTTTGTTTTAGTAGTAGTATTGGTGGTTTTGGCGGTAAAAGTAATAGTAGTAGAGGTGTTGGGCGAGGTGGGGTTGCGGTAGTATTACTAGTAGCAGTAGTAGTTGTAGTAGTAGTAGGAGTTGTAGTAGTATTACTAGAGTTAGTGTTTGTTGTGGTGGTGGTGGTAATAGTAGTAGTAGTATTAGTGGTGGTGTTGCGGTTCGTGGGTGGTGGTAGTTTTAGTAGTAGCAGTTGTAGAAGTAGTAGTAGTAGAATTGGTGGTGGTAAAAGTAGTAGTTGTAGTGTTGGTAGGGTTTGGGTATGTTGGTAGCATATTTAGTAACTGTAGTATTAGTACTAGTGGCAATAGTGGTGTTGGTGGTGCCTGTGGTGGTGGTAATAGTAGTAATAGTAGTGGTGTTGGTGGTGGGGAGGTGGTGGTAGTAATACTAATAGTAATGGTGGTGGTGGTGTTGGGGTGGTGGTAGTATTTATAGTATTAGTAGTAGAAGCAGTGGTGGTGTTGGTGGTCGTGGTGGTTATAGTATTAGTAGAAGTGGTAGTTTTGAGGTGGTGGTGTGGTGGTAGTATTAGTAGTAGCAATAGTAGTAATAATAGTGGTGTTGGTGGAGGAAATAATAGTAGAAATAGTAGTGGTGGTGATGTGGTTGTAGTATTAGTAGTAGCATTAGTAGTAGTAGTAGAGGTATTAGAGGTGGTGGTTGTGTTTGTGGTATTAGTATTAGTAGTAGTTGTGGTGGTTGTGGTGGTGGTGGGTTTGTGGTAGTAGTCGTAGTAGAAGTAGTACTAGTGGTGTTGGCGGTGTTGGTGGTTGTGGGGTGTTGATATTATTAGTAGTATTAGTAGTAGTAGTAGTAGTGGTGGTGGTGGTTGTGGTGGTCGTGGTAATAGTACTATTACTAGTATTTGGTAATGGCGAGGGTGGTGGGGTGGTGGTAATATTAGTTGTAGTAATATTACTAGTTTTAGCAGTAGTAGTGGTGGTGATGGTAATAGTATTAGTAGTAGTGGTGGTGGTGGTGTTGATGGGATGGTGGTAGTAGTAGCAGTAGTAGTGGTTTTGTTGGTGGGGTGGTGGTAGGATTAGTAGTAGTAGAAATAGTAGCAATAGTAGTAGTAGTGGTGGTGGTAGTGGTGGTTATGGTAATTGAAGTAGTACTAGTATTGGTGGTTGTGCTGGTGGTGATAATAATAGTAGTAGTGGTGGATGGGATGGAGGGGAGGTGGTAGTAATTATAGGAGTAGTAGTAGCAGTAGCAGTAATAGTAGTAGTAGTAGTGGTGGTAATAGTAGTACTCGCAGTAGTAGTGGTGTTGAGGCTTATGGTTTGGTGGTAGTATTAGTAGTAGCAATAGTAGTAGTATTAATATTAGTAGTAGTTGTTGTAGTAGTAGTGGTGGTGGTGGTTTAAATAGTAGTAGTAGCAGTAGTGTTGGTTGGGTTGTTTGGATGGTGTTAGCACTAGTAATATTAGTAGTTGTAATAGAAATAATAGTGGTTGTGGTGGTGGTGTTAATAGTAGTATTAGTAGTGGTGGTGGGGATGGTGGGCCGGTGGTAGTGTTAGTAGTATCAGTAGTAGTAGTAGATGTAGTATTAGAAATGCTGGTGGTGGTGGTGGTGGTGGTAATAATAGTAGTAGTAGTAGTAGTAGTAGTAGTGGTGTTGAGGGTGGTGAGGTCGTTTTAGTATTAGTAGTAGCAGTAGTAGTTATAGTAATAATAGTAGTATTAATAGTAGTAGTAGCAGTGGTGGTGGTGGCAGAATTTTATTAGTAGTAGTTGTGGTGGGGATGGTGAGGTGGTGTTAGTATTTTTAGTAGTAGTAGTAGTAGTAGAGATGGTGGTGGAGGTGGTGGTGGTGGTGGTGGTTGTGGTGGTGGTGGTGGTGGTGATGGTTGGGGTGGTGGTTATAGTATTAGTAGTAGTATTTGTTGTGGTGGGGTTTCTGGTTTGGTGGTAGTAATAGTTGTAGCAGTAGAAGTAGTAGTAGTAGTAGTAGTAGTAGTAGTAGTAGTGGTGGTGGTGGTGTTAATAGAAGTAGTAGTAATGGTGGTGGGGGTGGTGGTGTTGTGGTAGTATTAGTTGTAGCATTAGTAGTAGTAGTGGTATTATTAGTGGTGGTGGTGCGGTTTATTGGGTGGTGGTAATAGTAGTAGTAGCAGTAGTAGTAGTAGTAATATTATTAGTATTATTAGTAGTTGTAATGGTGGTTTTGGGGGTGGTGAGGTGGTGGTAGTATTAGTAGTAACAGTAGTAGTAGTAGTAGTAGTAGTGATGGTGGTGTTGTGGTGTTGGTAATAATTGTAGTAATAGTCGTGGTGAAGGTGGTGACGATGGTGGTAAAATTAGTAGTAGCAGTAGTAGTAGTGGTAGTAGTGGTGGTGGTGTTTGTGGTGGTGGTAATAGTAGTAGAGTGAGTAGTGTTGATGGTGTTGGGGGTGGTGCGGTGGTTGTAGTATTAGTAGTAGAATTAGTATTAGTAATAGTAATAGTAGTAGTAGTGGTGTTGGTGGTGGTGGTAATAGTAGTAATAGTAGTGGTGTTGGTGGTGGTGTGGTGGTAGAATTACTAGTAGCAGTAGTAGTAATATTAGTTGTGTTGGTGGTGTTGGTGGTGCAAATAGTAGTAATAGAATTGGTGGTGGAAGTGGTGGGTATGGTGGGGTTTTCGTAGTATTAGTAGTAGCAGCAGCAGCAGTAGTATTAGTAGTAGTAGTAGTGGTAGTAGTAGTAGAAGTAGCGGTGGTGTTGGTGGTAATAGTATTAGTAGTTATGGTGAGGGTGGTGGGTTGGTGGTAATATAACTACTAGCAGTAGTAGTAGTAGTAGTAGTGTTGTTGGTGGTGGTGGTGGTAATAGTAGTAGTATTGGTGGTTGGGGTGGTGGGGTGGTGGGGTGGTGTTAATATTAGTAGTAGCAGTAGTAGTAATAATAGTAGTAGTAGTAGTAGTAGTGGTGTTGGTGGTGGTATTAGTAGTAGTAGTAGTAGTAGTAGTGTTGGGGGGTGTGGAATGGTGGTATTATTAGTAGTAGCAGTAGTAGTAGTAGTAGGAGTGGTGGTGATTGTGGTGGTGGTGGTGGTGGTGGTGGTGGTGGTAATAATTTTAATAGGATTGATGATGGGGGTGGTGGTGTGGTGGTAGTATTAGTAGTAGTAGTGGTAGTAGTAGTAGTAGTAGTAGTAGTAATAGTAGTAGTGGTAGTGGTGTTGGTTGTGGTGGTAATAGTATTAGTATTAGTGGTGGTAGGGGTGGTGAAGTTGTGGTAGTATTAGTAGTAGCAGTTGTAGTAGTAGAACTAGTAGTAGTTGTTGTGGTGGTGGAGGTCGTTGTGGTGGTAATAGTAGTAGTCTTGTTGGGGGTGGGGGTTGGTGGTATTATTAGTAGTAGCAGCAGTAGTAGTAGTAGTAGTAGAGGTAGTAGTAGTAGTAGTAGTAGTTGTAGTAGTAGTAGTACTAGTAATAGTAGTGGTAGCGGTGTTGGTGGTGGTCGTAATAGTAATTGTAGTTGTGGTGGTGGGTGTGGTGATAGTACTAGTATTGGTGGTGGTGGTGGTGATTGTGGTAATAGTAGTAGTAGTAGTTGTCATGGTGTTGTGAGTGGTGGTGTGGTGGTGGTAAAATTAGTAACTAGTAGTATTAATTGTAGTAGTAATAGTAATAGTAGAGGTGTTGGTGGTGGTAATAGTAGTAGTAGTAGTGGTGGTGGTGTGGTGGGTTGGTTGTAGTATTAGTAGTAGCTGTAGTAGTAATAGTAGTATTAGTGGTAGTAGTAGTAGTAGTAGTGGTGGTGTTGGTGGTGGTGGTATAATAGTAGTAGTAATGATGGTGGTGGTGGTGGGGTTGTGGTAGTGTTAGTAGTAGCACTAGTAGTAGTATTATTGCCGGTGTTGGTGGTGGTGGTGGTGGTGGTGGTGGTGGTGGTGGTAATAGTAGTAGTAGTAGTGGTTTAGGCGTGGGTGGTTGGGTGTTGGTAGTATCAGTAGTATAAATAGCAGTAGTAGTAGTACTAGTAGTAGTATTGGTGGTGATGGTGGTGTTGGATGTGCTAATATTAGTAGCAGTCGTAGTGTTGGTGGTTGGGGATGTAGGGTGTTGGAGGTGGTGTTAATAGTGGTAGTAGTACTAGTGGTGGTGTTGGGGGTTTTGTGGTTGTGGTAGTGTTAGTATTAGTAGTAGTAGTAGTAGTAGTAGTATTAGTAGTAGTAGTAGTGGTGGTGGTGTTGGTGGTGGTGGTAGTAGTAGTATTAGTAGCAGTAGTAGTGGTGATGGTTGAGGTGGTAGGGTATTTGGTGGTGGTATTAATACTATTAGTATTAGTAGTGGTTGTGGTGGAGATGGTGGGGTGGTGGTAGTATTAGTAGTAGCAGTGGTAGTAGTAGTAGTAGTATTAGTAATATTAGTGGTGGTGGTGGTGGTGGTAATGGTAATAGTAGTAGTGGTGGTGGTGGGATTGGTGGTGTGGTTGTAGTATTAGTAGTAGTACTAGTAGTAGTAGTAGTAGTATTAATAGTAATAGTGGTTGTGGTGGTAATAGTAGTAGTGGTTTTGGAGGTGGAAATGTTGTGGTAGTATTAGTAGTGGCATTAGAAGTAGTAGTAGAAGCAGTAGTCGTAGTAGAAGTAGTAGTAGTAGAAATAGTAGTGGTGGTGGTGGTGCTGGTGGTAATAGAAGTAGTACTATTGATGGTGGTGGTAGGGGTGTTAGAGTGATCGTTGTTTTAGTAGTAGCAGTAGTGGTATTAGTAGTAGTAGCACTATTAGTGGTAGTAGTGGTGTTTGTGGTGGTAATATTAGTATTATTAGTGGTGGTGGTGGTGTTGGTGTGGTGGTAGAATTAGTAGTAGCAATAGTATTAGTAGTAGTAGTAGTAGTAGTAGTATTGGTGGTGGTGGTTGTGGATGTGCTAATATTAGTAGTAATAATAGTGGTGATGTTTGGGGTGGTTGGGTGTTGGTGGTGGTGGAAATAACAGTAGAAGTAGTAGTGGTGGTGGTGGGGTTGGTGGAGTGGTGGTAGTATTAGGAGTAGCAGTTGTAGTAGTAGTAGTAGTTCTAGTAGTAGTAGTAGTAGTGGTGGTGGTGGTGATGGTGGTTGTGGTAGTAGAATTATTATTAGTAGTAGTGGTGGTGGTTGGAGTGGTAGGGTATTGGTGGTGATGTTATAGTAGTAGTAGTAGTGGTGGTGGTAGGGGTGGTGGGGTGTCTGGTATTATTAGTAGTAGCAGTAGTAGTAGTAGTAGTATTTTTTGTAGTAGTAGTGGTGGTGGTGTTGGTAATATTAGTGGTACTAGTGGTGGGGGGGTGGTGGTGAGGTAGTAGTATAAGTAGTAGTAGTAGAAGTAGTAGTATTAGTAATTTTGTTGGTGGTGTTAATAGTAGTAGTGGTGGTGGGGGTGTTGGGGTGTTGTTCTATTAGTAGTAGAATTATTAGTAGTAGTAATGTTAGTAGTAGTAGGAGTGGTGTTGATGGTGGTGGTGGTTGTAATAGTAGTAGTAATAATAATAGTGGTGGTGGTGGTAATTTTTGGGGTGGTGGTAGTATTAGTAGCATTAGTAGTAGTAGTAGTAGTAGTAGTAGTAGTAGTAGTAGTGGTGGTGGTGGTGGTGGTGGTGGTGGTGGTGTTAATAGTTGTAGTAGTAGTGGTGGTGATTGTTTTGGGGTGGTGGGAATATTAGTAGTAGCAGTACTAGTAGTAATATTTGTAGTAGTATTGCTGGTGGTGGGGTTGGTGGATTTGGTTGTAATAGTAGTAGTAGTAATAGTAGTAGTGTTGGTGTTGGGGGTGATAAAAGTAGTAGTAGTAGTGGTGTTTTGGTATTGGTGGTGTGGTGGGTGTATTAGTATTAGCAGTAGTAGTAGTAGTAGAAATAATAGTGGTGGTGGTGGTGGTGGTGGTGGTTGTGGTATTATTAGTAGTATTAGTAGTGGTGGTGGTGCGGTGGTGTGGTAATGGTAGTATTAGTAAAAGTAGTAGTAGTAGTAGTAGTAGTAGTAGTAGTAGTAGTATTAGTAGTAATAGTGGTGGTGATGGTAATAGTAGTAGTAGTAGTAGTAGTAATAGTAGTGGTGGTGCTGGTGGGGTGCAGATAGTATTTTTAGTAGCAGTAAATTTAATAGTAGTATTAGCAGTGGTAATGGTGGTGGTGGTAATAGTAGTAGTAGTAGTAGTAGTAGTAGTAGTGTTGATGGAGGTGGTGGGGTGGTGGTAGTATTAGTTGTAACTGTTGCAGTAATATTAGTAGCAGTAGTGGTGATTGTGGTGTTGGTGGTAATAGTAGTAGTATTAGTAGTGGTGGTGTTTTGTGTGGTGGGTTGGTGGTGGTGGTGATAATTATAGTAGTAGTAGTAGTAGTAGTAGTAGTAGTGCTGGTGGTGGTGGTGGTGGTGGTACTAGTAGTTATAGTAGTAGTAGTAGTAGTGGTGGTTGAGGTGGTGGGGTATTGGTGGTCGTGGTAATAATACTAGCGTTGGTGGTGGTGGTGCTGGGGTGGTTTTAGTATTAGTAGTAGCAGTAGTAATAGTAGTTGTAGTAGTACAACAAGTAGTAGTGGTGGCGGTGGTGGTGGTAATACTAGTAGTAGTAACGGTGGTGGGAGTGGTGGGATGGTGGTACTATTTGTATTATTAGTAGTATTAGTAGTAGTGGTTGTGGTAGGAGTGGTGGGTTATTGGTGGTGGTGGTATTATTACTAGTGGTGGTGGCGGTGGTGGTGAAGAGGTGGTAGTATTAGTAGTAGCAGTAGTAGTAGTAGTCTTAGTAGTTGCGTTGGTTGTGTTAGTGCTGGTGGAGGTGTAGGTAATAGTAGTAGTAGTTGTAGTAGTGGTGGATTGGTGGTGTGGTGGTAGTATTAGTTTTTTGCAGTAGCAGTAGTAGTAGTAGCAGTAGTGGTGATTGTGGTGTTGGTGGTAATAATAGTAGTAATAGTAGTGGTGGTGTTTGGTGTGGTGTGTTGGTGGTGGTGGTGGTGGTAATTCTAGTAGTAGTAGTAGTAGTAGTAGTAGTGGTGGTGGTGGTGGTGGTGGTCGTGGTGGTTGTGGTGGTACTAGTAGTTGTAGTAGTAGTAGTAGTAGTGGTGGTTGTGGTGGTGGTAATAGTACTGAGAGTAGTGGTGGTGGTAGTGGTGGTGTGTTGGTAGTAGTAGTAGTAGTAATGGTGCTGGTGGTGGTGGGGTGGTGGTAGTATTAGTAGTAGTAATAGTAGTAGCAGTAGTATTAGTAGTAGCAGTGGTTGTGGTGTTTGTGGTAATAGTAGTAATGGTAGTAGTTGCAGTATTTTTGTGGTGGTGTAATAGCAGTAGTATTAAACGTATTTGTGGTATTGGTGAAAATACTAGTAGTAGTAGTGGTGGTGGGGGTGGTGGGGTGTTGGTAGTATTATTAGTAGCATTAGTAGTAGTAGTAGTGGTAGTAGTGGTTGTGGTTGTATTTGTGGTAATAATAGTAGTAGTAGTAGTAGTGCTGGTGGGGGATGTGAATTGGTGGTATTATTAGAAGTAGCAGTATTAATAGTAGTAGTGGTAGTAGTGGTGGTGGTAATACTAGTAGTAGTAATGGTGGTGGTGGTGTTGTTTGTAGGGTGGTGGTAGTAGTAGTAGTAGTTGTAGTAGTAGTATTAGTAGTAGTAGTAGTGGTTGTGATGGTGGTGGTGGTTGAGTTGAAGTAGTATTAGTAGTAGTAGTAGTAGTAGTAGTAGTAGCAGTAGTATTAGTAGTTGTGGTGTTAGTGGTGGTATTAGTCATAGTACTAGTAGTGGTAGTCGTGGGGGTGGTGGGGTGGTGGTATTTTCAGTAGTAGTATTAGCAGTAGAAGCATTATTAGTAGTAGTATTGGTGGTGGTAATAATAATAGTAGTAGTGTTGGTTGTTGTGTGTTGGTGGTAGTAGTAGCAGTGGTATTGGTGGTGTTTGTGGTGGGGAGGTGGTAATATTAGTAGTTATAGAAGTAGTAGCAGTAGTAGTATTAATAGAGGTGATTGTGGTGATGATGGTTAGAACAGTAGAAGTAGTAGTGGCGGTGGTAATAGTAGTAGTAGTAGTCGTAGTGGTGGTGTTTGGAGTGGTGAGTTGTTGGTAGAATTAATAGTAGCAATAGAAGTAGTAGTGGTGGTGGTGTTGGTAATATTAGTAGTAGTAGTGGTGTTGGGGGTATTGGGATGGTGATTGTATTAGTAGTTGCAGTAGTAGTAGTAGTCTTAATATTAGTAGTAGTAAAAGTAGCGGTGGTGGTAGTGGTGATAATAGTAGTAGTAGTAGCATTAATAATAGTAGTAGTAATAGCAGTAGAATTAGTAGTAGTAGTGGAGATGGTGGGGTGTTGGTAGTATTAGTAGTAGCAGGAGTAGTAGTAGTAGTGGTGATGGTGGGGTGGTTGGGTGGTGGTAGTATTAATACTAGTAGTAGTAGTACCTTTATATGTTGTGATGGTGGTGGTAAGGGTACTAGTAGTAGTGTTGGTGAGGCTTGTGGAATGGTGTTAGTGTTAGTATTAGCAGTAGTAGTAGAAGTAGTGGTGGTGGTGGTTGTGGTGGTTAAGGAAAAAGTAGTAGTAGTAGTAGTGGTGGTTAGTTTGGTGGGCTGGAGTTGGTGACGGTAATAGTATTAATAGTAGTAGTGTTGTTTGAGGTAGTGGTAATAGTTGTAGTAGTAGTGGTGGTGGCGCTAGTGGCGTTGTGTTAGTATTAATAGTAGTAGTAATAGTAGTAGTAGTAGTAGTAGTAGTAGTAGTATTAGTGATAGTAGTAGTGGTGGTGGTGTTGGTGGTAATATTACTAGTGGTAGTGGTGTTGGAGCTGGTGGGGTGGTGGTAGTAATAGTAGTAGTAGCAGTGGTAGTAATAGTAATAGTAGTAGTAGCATTGGTTTTGGTGTTGGTAATAGTACTAGTAGTAGAGGTGGTGGCGTTGGTAGGTTGGTGGTAGTGTTAGAAGTAGCAGTAGTAACAGTAGTATTGGTGGTGCGTGTGGTGAGAATGTGGTAGTATTAATGGTAGCATTAGTAGTAGTAGTATTAATAGTAGTAGTAGTACTAGTGATGGTGGGGGGGTGTTTTGGTGGTGGTAGTATTACTAGTAGCATTAGTAGTAGCAGTAATAGTAGCACTAGTGGCAGTAGTAGTGGTGATGTTGTAAGTTGTTGTGGTGGTGGTATTAGTAGTAATACTAGTGGTGGTGGTGATGGGGTTATGGTGGTTATAGTATTAGTTGTAATGGTGGTGGTGGTCGTGGGGTGGTGGTAGTATTATTAGTAGTACTAATAGTAGTAGAAGTAGTAGAAGTGGTGGTGGTGGTGGTGGTGGTAATAGTAGTAGTAGTGTTGGTAGTGTTGTGGTGGTGGTGTCGTGGTAGTATTAGTTGTAGCAATAGAAGTAATAGTAGTGGTATTGGTGGTGCAAATAGTAGTAGTAATAGTAGTGGTGATCTGGGTGGTGGTGATATCATTAGTAGCAATAATAGTAGTAGTGTTAGTAGTAGTAGTATTATGAATGTTAGTAGTAGTTGTAGTAGTAGTGGTGGTGGTTGTTGTGCTAATATTTGTAGTAGTAGTGGTGGTGGTGGTGGTTTTGGTGGTGCTGGTGGTGGTAATAATAGTATTAGTAGTAGTGGTGGTGGCGGGAGTTGTGGGGTGATTGTACTATTATTAGTAGCAGTAGTAGCAGTAGTAGAAGTAGTAGTATTAGTAGTACTAGTTGTTGTAGTAGTGTTATTAGTGGTGGTGGTGGTGGTAATATTAATAGTATTAATGGTGGTGGTGGTGGTAGTGGGGTGGTGGTGGTATTAGTAGTAGCAGTAGCAGTAGAAGTAGTAGTAGTAATAGAAGTGGTGGTGGTGGTGGTGGAAGTCCTTATATTAATAGTAGTAGTTGTGATTGTGGTGGGGTTGTTGGGGTGTTGGTAGTATTAGTAGTAGCAGTAGTAGTATCAGTAGTATTAGTAGTAGTAGTTGTAGTGGTGGTGGTGGTTTTAATAGTAGTATTATTAGTAGTGTTGAGGGTGGTGATGTTGTAGTAGTATTAGTAGTAGTAGCAGTAGTAGTAGTACTAGTGGTGGTGGTACTAATAATAGTAGTGGTGGTGGGGGTGGTTTAGTGTTGGTAGTATTAATAGTAGTATTAATAGTAGTAGTATTAGTAGTAGTATTACTAGTAGTGGTGGTGGTGTTGATATTAGTAGTAGTATTAATAATGGTAGGTGTGGTGGGGTTGTAGTAGTATTAGTAGTAGTAGCAGTAGTAGTAGTATTTGTGTTGGTGGTAGAAATAGTAGTAGTGGTGGTGGGAGTGGTGGCGTTGTGGTAGTATTAGTTATAGCATTAGTAGTAGTATTTGTATTAGAGGTGGTGATGGTGCTAAGAGAAATAGTAGAAATGTAGGTGGAGGTGGTGGGGTTCTGGTGGAGTGGTGGTAGTATTACTAGTAGTAGTAGTAATAAAAACAGTAATAGTAGTAGTAGTAGTGGTGGTGGTAATATTAGTAGTACTAGTAGTGGTAGCCGTGGGGGTGTTGGGGTGGTGGTAGTATTGCTAGTAGTAGAAGTAGTAGTAGCAGTAGAAGAAGTAGTATTAGTAGTGGTGGTGGTGGTAATAGTAGTAAAATTTGTGGTGGCGGTGGGGTTATGGTATTAGTAGTAGTATTAGTGGTGGTGGTGATGGAGTTGTGTTGGTAATATTAGCAGTAGTAGAAGTAGTAGCAGTAGTAGTAATAGTAGTAGTAGTGGTGGTGGTGGTGGTGGTGGTGGTGGTGGTGGTGGAGTGGTGTTAGAATTAGTAGTAGTTGTTGTATTAGTATTAGCAGTAGTAGTATTAGTGGTAGTGGTGGTGGTAATAGTAGTAGCACTAGTAGTGTTAGTCGTGGGGGTGTTGGGGTGGTGGTAGTATTAGTAGTAGTAGAAGTAGAAGTAGCAGTAGAAGTATAACTAGCAGTAGTGGTAGTGGTGGTAATAGTAGTATTATTAGTAGTGGTGGTAGTGGTGGTGTGGTTGTAGTAGTAGTAGTAGTGGTGGTGGTGGTAAGAATAGAAGTATTAGTAGTGTTGGTGTTGTGGGTGGTGGTGTGGTGTTAGTTTTAGTCGTAATAATAGTAGTAGTAGTAGTGGTGGTAGTGGTGTTGGTGATAATAGTAGTAGTAGTTGTGGAGGGGGTGGTGGGATTTTGGTAGTATTATTAGTAGCAGTAGTAGTAGGATTAGTAGTAGTAGTGGTGGTGATGGTGGTGGTGGTTTTGGTGTGGTGGTGGTGGATGTAATAGTAGTAGTAGCGGTAGTGGGGGTGGTGGTACTATTAGTAGTAGCAGTAGTAGTAGTAGTAGTAGTAGTAATAGTGGTGTTGGTGGTGGTAATAGTAGTAATAGTAGTGGCGGTGGTGGTGGGGATGGTGGGGTATTGGTAGTATTAATAGTAGCAGTATGAGTAGTAGCAGTAATTGTAGTAGTAGTAGTAGTGGTGGTGTTGATGATTGTGGTGGTGTTATTAACATTAGTAGTATTAGTGGTGGTGCTGTTGGAGGTGGTGTTGTGGTGGTAGTATTAGTAGCAGCAGTAGAAGGTGTAGTAGTAATACTACTAGTAGTAGTAGTGTTGGTGGTGGTGGTGGTGGTTATAGTAGTAGTAGTAGTGGTGTTGGGATGGTGTTTTTGTGGTGGTAAAATTAGTAGCAGTATTAGTAGTAGTAGTAGCATTAATAATAATAGTAATAGTCGTAGTGGTGGTGGTGGTGGTTCTAATTGTAATAGAAGTATAAGTACTGGTGTTGGTGGTGGTGGTAATAGTAGTAGTAGTAGTGGAGGTGTTGGGGGTGGTGGGGTGGTGGTAGTAATATTAGTAGCATTAGTATTAGTAGTAGTTGTAGTAGTGGTAGTAGTAGTAGTAGTGGTGGTGTTGTTGGTAATAGTATTAATAGAAGCAGTAGCAGTAATATTAGTAGTAGTAGTAGTTGTTGTTGTTGTTGTTGTTTTTGTAGTAGTAGTGGTGTTGGTGGTAATATTACTAGTTGTAGTAGTGGTGGCGGGAGTGGTGGAGTTGTGGTAGTATTAGTAGTAGCAGTAATATTAGTAATTGTGGTGTTTGTGTTCGAAGTGTTGTGGTGGTGGTAGTATTAGTAGATGTAGTAGTAGTAGTATTGGTAGTGGTGGTGGTGGCGGTAATAATAGTAGTAGTAGTGTTTTTGAGGGTGGTGGGATGGTGGTAGTATTAGTAGTAGCAGTAGTAGTAGTAGTAGAAGTGGTGGTGATGGTGGTTGTAATAGTAGTTGTTTTAGTGGTGTTGGTTGGGGTGTTGTTTGCTGGTGTTGGTAGTATTATTATTAGTAATAGTAGTGGTGCTGGTTATGATGGTGGGGTGGTGGTATTATTAGTAGTAGCAGTAGTTGTAATATTTGTAAGATTAGTAGTATTGGTGGTGGTGATTTTGGTAAGAGTAGTAATAGTAGTGGTAGTGAGGATTGTGGTGTAGTGGTAGTATTAGTAGTAGCTGTAGTAGTAGTAATAGAAATAGTAATATTAGTAGTAGTGATTTTGGTGTTGGTAATAGTAGTAGTAGTAGTAGTGTTGTTGGGGATGTTAAGGGTGGTGGTAGTATTAATAGCAGTAGTAGTAGTAGTAGTAGTAATAATAGAAATAGTAGTAGTAGTTGTAGTAGTAGTAGTGGTGGTTGTGGCGGTACAAGTAATAGTAGGAGAGGTTGGGTGGTTGGTGTGATTGTGGTAGTATTATTAGTAGCAGTAGTAGTTGTAGTAGTATTAGTAGTGTTGGTGGTGGTGGTGGTGGTAATAGTAGTAGTAGTATTAATGGTGGTGGTGGGGTTGGTGGGGTTGGAAATATTAGTAGTAGCAGTAGTAGTAATTGTATTAGTAGTAGTGGTACTGGTGGTTGTGGGGTTGGTGGGGTGGTGCTTGTATTAGTAGTATCTTTAGTAGTAGTAGTGGTAGTAGTGGAGGTGGTAATATTAGTAGTAGTAGTAGTGGTGGTGGTGGTGGTGGTGATGGTTGTGGTGGTGGAGTGGAGGTAGTATTAGTAGTAGTAGTAGTAATAGTAGCAGTAATAGTAGTATTGGTAGTGTTGGTGGTAATATTAGTAGTATTAAGAGTGGTAGTTTTTGGGGTGTTGTGGTGGTGGTAGTATTGGTAGTAGTAGAAGTAGTACTAGCAGTAGAAGTATTAGTAGTAGTAGTGGTGGTGGTGGTAATAGTAGTAATAATGGTGGTGGTAGTGGTGGTGAAGTGGTACTAGTAGTAGTAGTAGTGTTGGTGGTGGTGGAAAAGTGGTGGTACCATTATTAGTAGTAGAAGTAGTAGCAGTAATATTAGTAGTGGTGGTGGTGTTGGTGGTAGTGGTGGTGGTGATGGTGGTGGTGGAGTGGTGATAGTATTAGTAGTAGTATTTTTAGTATTAGTAGTCGTTGTAGTAGTAGTGGTGGTGGTGGTGGTAATAGTAGTAGCACTAGTAGTGGTATTCGTGGGGGTGATGTGGTGGTGGTAGTATTAGTACTAGTAGAAGTAGTAGTAGCAGTAGAAATATTAGTATTAGTAGTGGTAATGTGGTAATAGTAGTATTAGTAGTAGTGGTGGTGGTGGTGGTGTGGTGGTAGTAGTAGTAGTAGTAGTGGTGATGGTGGTGGTGGTGGTGTTAAGAATAGTAGTAGTAGTAGTGGTGGTGTTGGGGGTGGTTGTGTGGTGGTAGTTCTAGACGTAATAATAGTAGTAGTAGTATTGGTGGGGGTGGTTTTGGTGATAATAGTAGTACTAGTAGTGGAGGTGGGGGTGGGAGAGTGGTGGTAGTATTTTTAGTAGTATTAGCAGTAGTAGTAGTAGTAGTAATATTAGTAGTAGTGGTGGTGGTGTTGGCAATATTAGTACTAGTAGTAGTGGGGGTGGTGAGGGTGGTGGGGTTGTGGTAATATTAGTAGTAGCAGTAGAAATAGTAGTAGTAGCAGTACTAGTATTAGTAAGAGCGGTGGTGTTGGTGGTGTTTGTGGTAATACTAGTAGTAGCCTTATTTTTGGTGGGGGTGGTGTGGTGGTGGTTTTATTAGTAGCATTAGTAGTATTAGTCGTAGTAATATTAGAAGGAGTGGTGGTGATGGTGGTAAAATTAGTACTAGTAATGGTGGTGGTAGTGGTGGTGGCGGTGGTGGTGGTTGTTGTGGTGTTGGTAATAGTAGTAGTAGTTGTGGTGATGGCTGTGGTAGGGTTTTGTTAGTATTAATAGCAGTAGTAATATTATTAGTAGTAGTTGAGGTGGTGGTGGCGGTAATAATCGTAGTAATAGAGGTGGTGGGAGTGGTGTGGTTGTGGTAGTATTAGTAGTAGCAATAGTAGTCATAGTAGTAGTAGTGGTGGTGGTGGTGTTGTTGGTGGTGGTAATAGTAGTAGTAGTAGTGTCGGTGGTGCTGGTTGTGGCGTGGTGTTAGTATTAGTAATAGCAGTAGTAGTAGTAGTAGTAGTAGTAGTAGAAGTATTAGTAGTAGTGGTGGTAATAGTAGTAGTATTAGTAGTGGTAAGGTTGGTGTGGTTGTGGTAGCATTAATAGTAGCAGTAGTAGTAGTACTAGTGGCAGTATTGGTGGTGGTAGTGGTGGTGGATGTGGTGGTGGTAATAGTATTAATATTAGTAGTGGTGTTGTTGGTGGGGTGATGGTAGTATTAGTAGTAGTAGCAGTAGTAACAGTAGTAGCTGTAGCAATGTTGGTGGTGGTGGTGGCAATAGTAGTAGTAATAGTGGTAGTGTTGGAATGGTGGTGTTGTGTTAGTTTTAGTAGTAGCAATAATAGTAAAAGTAGTGGTGGTGGTGGTGGATATAGTAGTAGTAGTAGTAGTGGTGGTGGGGTTTGTGGGGTGGTGGTAGTATTAGTAGTATGAGTTGTAGTAGTAGTAGTGGTAGTAGTGGTGGTTTTGGTGATGGTAAAACTAGTAATAGTAGTGGTGGTGTTTCTGGTGGTAATGGGGTGGTGGTAGTAGTAGTAGTAGTAGTAGTCGTAGTAGTAGTTGTGGTGGTGGTGGTGGTGGTGGTGTGGTGGTGATAGTATTAATAGTAGTAGTAGCAGTAGTAGTATTAGTGATGGTGGTGGTGTTTGTGGTAATAGTATCAGTAATAATATTGGTAGTGGCGAGGGTGGTGAGGTGGTGGTAGTATTAGTAGTATTAATATTAGTAGTAGTAAATGTAATATTATTAGTAATAGTGGTTGTGGTTGTAATAGTAGTAGTAGTAGATTTGGTGGTGGTGGTGGTTGTGGGGTGGTGGTAGTGGTAGTAGTAGTAGTAGTGGTGTTGTTGTTGGGGTGGTGGTATTATTAGTAATAGTAGAAATAGTAGCTGTAGTAATTGTAGTGATGGTGGTGGTGGTGGTGGTGGTTATAGAAGTAGTAATGTTATTGGTGGTGGTGGGGGTTTTGGGGTGATGGTAGTATTAGTAGTAGTACTACTAGTAGTAGGAATTGTGGTAGTGGTGGTAGTGGTTTTGTTAATTGTAGTAGTAGTGGAGTTGGTGTTGGTTTTGTGTTGGTGGAAGTATTAGTAGTAGCAGTAGTAGTAGTATTAAAATTAGTAATAGTAGTATTTGTTGTAGTGGTGGTAGTGGTGGTAATAGTAGTAGTAGTGATGGTGGTGGGGTGGCGGGTGGGTGGTATTATTAATAATAGCAGTAGTAATAGTAATAGTAGTAGTAGTAGTAGTTGTTGTTGTTGTTGTTGTTGTGGTGGTGGTGGTGGTGGTAATAATAGTAGTTGTAATAGTGGTGGTTTTGTGGGGTGGTGGTAGTAATAGTAGTAGTGATGGTGGTGGTGGTGGTGTGGTGGTGGTTCTATTAGTAGTAGTAGAAGAATTAACAGTAGTAGTAGTATTAGAGGTAGTGGTGGTAAGAGTAGTAGTAGTAGTAGTAGTGGTGGCGGTGGGAGAGTTTGTGTGGTGGTAGTTTTAGTAGTAGTATTAGTACTAGTTGTAGTGGTGGTGGTGCTGTTTGTTATAATAGTAGAAGTAGTGGTGTGTGTGGGTTGGGGTGGTGGAAGTATTATTAATAGTGGTAGCAATAGTAGTATTAGTAGTAATATTGGAGGTGGTGGTAATAGTAAAACTAGTAGTAGTGGTTGTTGTGAGGGTGGTGTGGTTGTCGGAGTATTAGTATTAGCAGTAGTAAGGGAGGGGTAGAATGCTGGTGGTTGTATTAGTAGTAGTAGTAGTAGTAGTAATAGTGGAAGTGGTGGTGGTGGTAATATTAGTAGAAGTTGCGGTGGTTGGGGGTTGGTGGGGTGGTGTTATTATTAGTAAAAGCAGTAATAGAATTAATAGTAGAAATAATATTTGTAGTAGTAGTAGTAGTAGTAGTGGTCGTGTTGATGTAAATATTAGTAGTAGTAGTAGTAGAAGTGGTGATGGGGGTGGTGAGGTGGTGGTAGTATTAGTAGTAGCAGTACTAGTACTAGTAGTAGTATTGGTGTTTGTGGTGGTGGTTGTGGTGTTAGTAGTAGTAGTAGTAGCTGAAATGGTCGTGTTGGTGGGGTGGGGGTAGTATTAGTAATAGCAGTAGTAGTAGTAGTAGTAGTAGTCTTAGTAACAGTAGTATTAGTAGTAGTGTTAGTAGTAGTAGTAGATGTGGTAACAGAAATAGTAGTAGTGTTGGTGCGGGCGGTGGGGTGGTGGTAGTATTAGTAGAAGCAGTAGATTTAGTAGTAGTAGTAGTAGTAGTGGTGGTGGTGGTAATAGTAGTAGTAGTAGTAGTAGTAGTAGTGGTGGAAAGGTGGGGTGTAGGTATTATTAGTAGTAGCAGTAGTAGTAGTAGTGGTGGTGGTGGTGGTGGTGGTGGTGGTGATGGTTGTGGTAGTAATAAGAGTGGTGGTGTGGGTGGTGGAGTGGTGGTAGTATCAGTAGTAGTAGTAGAAGTACCAGTAGTAGTAGTAGTGGTGGTGGTGGTGGGGTAATAGAAGTATTACTAGTTGCAGTAGTAGTAGTAGTAGTAGTATTAGTGGTAGTAGTGGTGTTGGTAATAGTAGTATTAGTAGTAGTAATGTTGGTGTTGGGGGTGGTGGTGTGGTGGTAGTTTTAGTATTATCAGTTTTAGTAGTAGTTGTAGTAGTAATGTTGTTGTGTCTGGTGGGGTGGTTGTTGTATTAGTAGTAGCACTAATTGTTGTAGTCGTAGTATTAGTAGTAGTAGTAGTAGTGGTGGTGGTGGTGGTGATAATATTAATAGTAGTAGTAGCAGTAATAGTAGTATTAGTAATAGTAGTAGTAGTAGTAGTAGTAGTGGGGGTGTTGTGGTGGTGGTAGTATTAGTAGTAGCAGTAGTAGTAACCATATCGTTGAGGTGCGGTTGTGGGGTGTTGGTAGTATTAGTAGTAGCAGTAGTAGTAGTAGAAGTAGTGGTGGTGGTTGTGAAGGTGGTGGTAACAGTTGCAATAGTAGTGGTGGTGGTTAGTTTGGTGGGTTGTTGGTGGAGACTGTAATAGTATTAATAATAGTAGTGTTGGTGGTGGCGTTGGTGGGGTTGTGGTAGTATTAGTAGTAGCAGTAGTAGTAGTAGTAATAGTAGTAGTAGTAGTAGTAATAGTAGTGCTGGTGGTGTTGGTGGTGGTGGTAATAGTTGTAGTAGTAGTGGTGGTTGGGCTGGTGGGTTGGTTGTAGTATTAGTAGTAGTAGTATTGGTGGTGGTTGTGGTAATGTTAGTAATAGTAGTGGTGGTGGCGGTGGTGGGTTGGTTGTTGTATTAGTAGTACCAATAATACTAGTAGTGGTGTTGGTGTTGGTGGAGTTGGTGGTGGTGTTGATGGTGGTGGTGGTGGTGGTGGTGGTGGTGGTGGTAATAGGATTAGTAGTTTTAGTGGTTGTGGTGTGGGTGGTAGGTTGTTGGTGGTATTAGTAGTAGTAGTAATTGTGGTAGTAGTAAAAGTAGTAGAAATAGTGGTGGTGGTGGTGGTGGTGGTCGTGGTAATAGTAGTAGTAGTATTGGTGTTGGGTTTGGTAAGGTGGTGATAGTAATAATAGTACTAGTAGTAGTAGTAGTAGTGCTAGTGGTGGTGCGGTGGTAGTGGGTTGGTTGTATTATTAGAAGTGGCAGAAATATTAGTAGTTGTAGTAATAGTGGTGGTAATGGTGGTGGTGTTGGTGGTGGTGGTGGTGGTAATAGTAGTAGGAATAATAATGGGGGTGGTGGGGTTGGATGGGTGGTGGTAGTATTATTACTAGCAGTAATAGTAATGGTAGTAGAGGTAGTAGTGGTGGTGGTGGTGGTGGTAAATGTAGTAGTAGTAGTATTATTAATGTTGTTTGGGGATGTGAGGAGGTGGTAGTATTAGTAGTAGCAGTAGTAGTAGTAGTTGTAGTGGTGGTGGTGTTAATAGTAGTAGTAGTAGTAGTGGTTTTGTACTAGTATTAGTAGTAGCAGTAGTATTATCAGTGGTGGAGGTGGTGGTGGTAATAGTAATAGTAGTAGTAGTAGTAGTGGTGGTGGGGGTGGTGGGTTGTTGGTGTGGTGGTAGTATTAGTAGTAGCAGTAGTAGTAGTATTCTTAATAGTAGTGGTGGTGGTGTTGATATTGATGGTGGTGGAGGTAATAGAAGTAGTAGTATTAGTAGTAGTGGTGGTGGGGGTGTTGCGGTAGTGCTAGGTTTAGTTGTAGCAGTAGTAGTAGTAGCAGTAGATGTAGTAGTGCTGGTCGTGGTGGTACTAGTATTAGTAGTTGTGATGGTGGGGATATTGGTGTCGAGGTAGTATTAGTAGTAGCTGTAGTAGTAATAGTAGTGGTAATAGTAGTAGTTGTAGTGGTGGTGTTCGTGGTTGTGGTGGTGGTGTTGGTAATAATTGTAGTAGTATTAGCGATGGTGTGGGTGCTATGTTGGTGGTAGTATTAGTTGTATCAGTGGTAGTAGTAATATTAGTAGTGGTGGTAGTGGTGGTAGAAATAGTAGTAATAGTAGTAGTGGTGATGTTGGGGGTGGTGGAGTGATGGTAGTTTTAGTAGTAGTAGTTGTATTATTTGTAGTAGTGGTGGTGGTGTTGCTGGTAATAGTAGTAGTAGTGGTGTTGGTGTTGGTGTGGGGGTTTTAGTATTCGTAGCAGTAGTAGTAGTGGCAGTAGTAGTAATATTAGAAGTGTTCTTGGTGATGGTAGTGGTAATAGTAGTATTAGTAGTAATAGTGGTGGCGGAGGGTGCTTTGGGGTGGTGATAGTATTAGTAGTAGTGGTGGTGAGGGTGGTGGGTTTGTGGTAGTATTAGTAGAAGCAGTAGTATTAGTAATAGTAGTAGTTGTTGTTGTTGTAGTGTTGGTGGTGGAGTTGGTTGTGGTAATAGTAATAGTAGTAGTGGTGGTGGGGTGGTGGTAGTATTAGTAGAAGCAGTAGTAGTAGTGGTACAATTAGTGGTGGTGTAGGTGGTGGTGGCAATAGTAGTAGTAGTTGTGGAGGTGGTGGTGGGTGTGTTGGGGTGGTGGTATTATTAGTAGTAGCAGCTGTAGTAGAAGCAGTATTATTAGTTGTAGTAGTATTATTAGTAGTTGCAGTAGTACTGGTGGTGCTGGTGGTGGTAATAGTAGCAGTAGTGTTGGTGATAGGAGTGGTTGGTTGGTGGTATTATAATTATTTACAGTAGTAGTGGTGGTGTTGGTGTTGGTGGTTGTTGTGGTAATAGTAGTAGTAGTGGTGGTGTGGGTGGTGGTGTGGTGGTAGTATCAGGAGTTGCAGTAGCAGTAGTAGTATTAGTAGTAGTGGTAATAGTGGTGGTGGTGGTGTTAATAGTAGTACTATTAGTGGTGGTGTTGGTGGTGGGGTGGTGGTAGTATTAGTATTAGTATTAGCAGTAGTATTAGTAGTAGTATTAATGCTGGTGTTTGTGGTAGAGGTGCTAATAGTATTAATAGAAGTGGTGGTGTTTTGGGTTGTCGGGTGTTGGTGGTGTTGGTGGTAATAGTAATAGTGTTATTATTATTATAGTAGTAGTAGTAGTAGTAGTAGTAGTAGTAGTAGTAGTAGTGATGGTAGTGGTGGTGTTGGTGGTTGTAATGGTAGTAGTAATAGTCGTGGTGGTGGGGGTGGTGGGGTGGTGATATTATTCGTAATAACAGTGGTAGTAGTAGTAGAAGAAGTAGTATAATACTAGTAGTAGAGGTGGTGGTGGTGATAATAGTAGTAGTTGTAGTGGTGATTGGGGTGGTGGTTTTGGTGGTAGTATTATTATTAGAAGTAGTAGTAGTATTAGTAATAGTGGTGGTGGTGGTAATATTAGTAGTGGTGGTGGGCGTGGTGGGTTGGTGGTAGTATTAGTACTAGTAGTAGAAGTAGTAGTAGTAGTAATAGTAGTAGTAGTAGTAGTGTTGGTGGTGGTGGTGGTGGTGGTGGTGGTGGCGGTAATAGTAGTAGTAGTAGTGGTGTTGGTGGGGGTGTTCGGTTGGTTGTAGTATTAGTAGTATCAGTAGTAGTAGTAGTAGTATTAATATTAGTGGTGGTGGTGGTAATAGTAGTAGTAGTACTAGTGGTGGTAATATTATTATTAGTGGTGATAGGGGTGGTGTTGTGGTTGTAGCATTAGTAGTAGCATTAATAGTAGTACTAGTGGCACTAGTGATGATGGTGGTGGTGGTGGTGGTGGTGGTTGTGGTGGTGGTATTAGTATTAATATTAGTGGTGGTGGTGTTGGTGGTGTGGTGTTAGTAGTAGTAGTAGTAATGGTGGTGGTGGTGGTGGTTTGTTTGTAGTATTAGTAGTAGTAGTAGCAGTAGCAGTAGTACTAGTAACAGTTGTGATGTTGGTGGTCGTAATAGTTGTATTAGTAGTCATAGTGTTGGGTTGGTGGTGTCCTGGTAGTATTAGTTGTAGCAGTAGTAGTATTAGTAATGATAGTTGGGTTGGTAATATTTGTAGAAGTAGTAGCGGTGTTGAGTGTGGTGTGGTGGAGGTAGTATTAGTAGTATCAGTAGTAGTAGTAGTAGTAGTAGTAGTAGTGTTGGTGGTGGTGGTAGTTGTAATAATAGTAATAATAGTAGTGGTGTTGTTGGTGTTGGTGAGGTGGTGGTAGTATTAGTAGTATTAGTAGTATTCTTATTAGTGTTGGTGGTGGTGGTGGTAATAGTAGTAGTAGTGGTGGTGGGGGTGGTGTTGTGTTCGTAGTATTATTAGTAGTATTAATAGTAGCAGTAGTATTATTAATGGAAGTGGAGGTTGTGGTGGTAATAGTAGTAGTAGTTGTAATAGTGGTGTTATTTGAGGGTGGTGTGGTGGTTGTAGTATTTGTAGTAGCATTAGTAATATTAGTAGTAATAGTTGTTGTTGTTGTTGTGGTGGTGCTGGTGGTAATATTAGTGGTAGTAGTAGTGATGGTGGTGAGGTTGTGGTATTATTAGTAGTAGCAGTAGTAGTAGTAATTCTAGTAGTAGTAGTAGTAGTTGTAGTAGTAGTAGTAGTTGTGGTGATGGCGGTGGCAATATTATTAGTAGCAATGGTAGTGTTGTTTGGGGTGGTGGTTTGGTATGTTACAAGTAGTAGAAGTAGTAGTTGTAATTGTAGTAATAGTAGTAGTAGTAGTAGTAGTAGATGTAGTAGTGTTATTGGTGGTAATCGTAGTAATAGTAGTGGTGTTGGGGTGGTGGGGCGTTGGTAGGAATAGTAGTAGCATTAGTAGCAGTAGTAGAATTAATGGTGGTGGTAGTGGTTTTGGTAATAATAGTAATAGTAGTGGCGGTGTGGGGGGGTTTGGTGGGGTGGTGGTAGTATTAGTAGTAGCAGTAGTAGTAGTAGCAGTAATATTAGTATTAATAGTAGTGGTGTTGGTGGCGGGAGTGGTGGGGTGATGGTAGTAGCAGTAGTAGCAGTAGTAGTAGTAGTAGTATTAGTGGTAGTAGTTTTAGTGGTGTTGGTAATAGTAGTAGTATTAATAGTGGTTGTGGTGGTGGGGTGGTGGTAGTATTAGTAGTAGCAGTATCAGTAGTACAAATAGTAGTAATAGTAATAGTGGTGGTGGTTGTTTTGGAGGTGCTAATAGTAATTGTAGTAATAGTGGTGGTGGGGTGGTTGTTGGTGTGGGGTTAATATTAGTAGTAGCAGTAGTAGTAGTAGTAAGAGTATTAGTAGTAGTAGTAGTAGTGGTGTTGGTGGTTGTTTTAATGGTAGTATTATTGGTAGCGGGAGTAGTGGGGTTTTGTTTGTAATAGTAGTAGTAGCAGTAGTAGTAGTACTAGTAGTAGTAGTGGTGGCGGTGGTGATGTGGTGGTGGTAGTATTAGTAGTAGCAGTACTAGTGTAGTAGTAGTGTTAGTAGTAGTAGTTGTAGTAGTGGTGGTGTTGGTGTTGTTGGTGCTGGTGGTGGTAATAGTAGTAGTATTAGTAGTAGTGGTGGTGGTGGTGGTAATAATAGTAATAGTATTAGCAGTAGTAGTAGTAGTAATATTAGTAATATTGGTGGTGAAGATGGGGGTAATAGTAGTAGTAGTATTAGTAGTGGTGTTGTTGGGGTTGGTGGGGTGTGGTAGTATTAGTAGTAGCAGTAGTAGTAGTATTATTAGTAGTGGAAATGGTGGTGGTGGGGCTGGTGTGGTGGTGGTAGTATTATTATAATCATTAGTAGTAGTAGTAGTAATAGTAGATGTTGTGGTGGTGGTGGTGTTAATATTTGTAGTAGTACTAGTGGTGGTGGTGGGGGTGTTAGTTTGGTGGTAGTGTTAGTAGTAGTAGTAGGAGTAGTATTAGTGGTGGTTTTGGTGGTAATAGTAGTAGTAGTAGTGTTGGTAAATGTTGTGGAGTGGTGGTAGATTTATTAGTAACGGTAGTAGTAGTACTAATGGTAGTAGTGGTGGTGGTGGTGGTGGTGGTGGTGGTGGTTGTGGTGGTGGCAATAATAGTTGTAGTAGTGGTGGTGGTGGTGGTGGGGTGGTGTTAGTAGTATTAGTACTAGTGGTGGTGGTAGTGGTGGAGTGGTGGTAGTATTAGTAGTAGTAGTAGTGGTAGTAGTGTTAGTAAAAATAGTAGTAGTGTTGGTGGTGGTGGTGGTGGTGTTGGTTTGGGTAGGGGTAATAGTTGTAGTTGTAGTCGTAGTGTTGGGGTGGTGTGGTGGATGTATTATTAGTAGTATCAGGAGTAATAGTAGTAGTAGTGGTGGTGGTGGTGGTAATAGTAGTAGTAGTAGTGGTGGTGTAGATGGTGGGGTGGTGGTAGTATTAGTAGAAGCAGTAGTAGTAGTAATGGTGGTAGTAGTGGTGGAGGTAATAGTAGTAGTAGTGGTGGTGGTGGTGATAATTGTAGTAGTAGTAGCAGTAATAGTATTAGTAATAGTAGTATTAGTAGTAGTAGTTGTAGTGGGGTGGTGTGGTGGTGGTAGTATTAGTAGTAGAAATAATAGTAATAATTTTTGTGGTGGTGGTTGTATTATTAGTAGTATTAGTGTTGGTGTGGGTTGTGGGATGATGGTAGTATTTGTAGTAGCAGTAGTATTAGCAGTGGTGTTGGTGGTCCTGGTGGGGTGGTGGTGGTCCTGGTGGGGTGGTGGTAGTATTAGTAGTAGCAATAGTAGTAGTAGTAGTAGTAGTAGTAGTAGTAGTGGTGGTGGTTTTATTATTAGAAGTAGTAGTGATGGTGGGGCTGGAGTGTTGGTGGTAGTCTTAGTAGCATTAGCAGTAGTTGTAGTAGTAGTAGTAGTAGTAATATTAGTAGTATTAGTAGTGGTAATTGTAGTATAGTGGTGGTGGTGGTAATTGTAGTACTAGTGGTGTTAGGGGTGGTGGGTTTGTGGTAGTATTAGTAGAATCAGTAGTAGTAGTCGTAATATTAGTAGTGGTGGTGCTGGTGTTGATTGTGGTAATAGTAGTAGTATTAATAGTAGTGGTGGTGGGGGAGTTGGTTTGGAGATAGTGTTAGTAGTAGTGGCAATAGTATTAGTAGTATTAGTAGTAGTAGTATTAGTGGTGATTGTGTAGGTGTTGGTGGTGGTGGTGGTGTTTGTGATGTTGGTAAATGTAGTAGTATTTGTAGTGGTGGTGGGTGTCGTGGGTTGTTTGTAGTATTAATAGTAGCAATAGTAGTTGTAGTAGTTGTGGCAGTGGTGGTTTTGGGGTTGGTGTGATGTTGGTAGTATGAGTAGAATCAGTAGTAGTAGTAGTAACAATAGTAGAGTTGGTGTTGTTGTTGGTGGTAGTAATAGTAGTAGTTTTACTAGTGGGGGTGGTGGAGTTGTTGGGTTGGTTGTAGTATTAGTAGTAGTGGCAGTAGTATTAGTAGTAGTAGTAGTATAGTGGTGGTGGTGGTAATTGTAGTACTAGTGGTGTTAGGGGAGGTGGGGTGGTGGTAACATTATTAGTAGCAGGAGTAGTAGTACTAGTTGCAGTAGTGGTGGTTGTTGTGGTGGTGATGGTGGTTGTGGTGGTGGTATTATTAGTAATATTAGAGGTGATGTTGGTGGTGGTTTGGTGTTAGTAATAGTAGTAGTAATGCTTGTGGCGATGGTGGAGTGGTGGTAGTATTATTAGATTTAGTAGTAGTAGCAGTATTAGTAGTAGCAGTGATATTGTGGTATTAGTATTACTAGTAGTAGTGGTAGTTTTGGGGTGGTGGTATGGTTGTAGTATTTGTTGTAGCAGTAGTAATAGTAGTAGTGGTGTTGTTGGTGGAAATATTATTAGTAGTAGTGGTGGTGGGGGTAGCGGGATGGTGGTAGTATTAGTTGCAGCAGTAGTAGTAGTAGTGGTAGTGTTAATAGAGGTGGTGGTTGTAGTTGAGGTAACAGTTGTAGTAGTAGTGGAGGTGGTTCCGGTGGTTGTGGGGTGGTGGTAGTACTAGTAGTAGTAGTTGTTGTTGTTGTTGTGGTGGTTGTGTTGTGGTAGTAATAGTAGAAGTAGTAGTAGTAGTAGTAGTACTGGTGGTGGTGTAGGTGGTGGTAAAAGTAGTAGTACTAATAGTTGTAGTGGCGAGTGTGGTGGGGTGTTGGTAGTATTAGTAGTTGTAATATTAGTAGTAGTAGCAGTAGTAGTAATAATAGTAGTGGTGGTGGTGTTAAAAGTAGTAGTAGTAATGGAGGTGTTGTTGGTGGTGGGGTCGTGGTAGTAGTAGTACTAGTAGTTGTGGTGGTGATGGTGGGGTGGTTGTAGTATTAGTAGTAGAAATAGTAGCAGTAGTATTAGTGGTAGTGGTGGTGGTGGTAATAGAAATAGTAGTAGTAATTGTGGTGGTGGTGGTG
>Ga0123354_10001310_pt1 | contig 29676 bp, 18 predicted proteins | sample TergutLab28metaG_2_FD_97872 | JGI IMG/M metagenome (GOLD analysis project Ga0123354, IMG submission 97872) | Labiotermes labralis P4 segment gut microbial communities from Petit-Saut dam, French Guiana - Lab288 P4 | ecosystem: Host-associated > Arthropoda: Insects > Digestive system > Gut ... | reverse complement strand
ATGCTATTGATCTTCAAGTCAGTTTGTGAGCAAATATAATAAAAGTAGGAATCATGAATACAAACATTGGAGCTTATTTAACTGGAATTTAGGGAGTATAGGCAACTCCTCTATTAAGCTGGTGATATTTGCAGTAAAATAATTCTGGTAATTTAACAGCCACACCTCATATTAAGTTTAATAGCAAAAATAATTTACTGACATGAAAAATAAATAAATTTGTTAGTTACAGAACTCATCAAAACATATATGAGTAATTATGACATGATGAATATTATGAGTTCTGCTAAGGATTTTATACTTGCAGGAATATCATATGTGTTATGGGAAGTTAATTAAGGCCTTGGAATTAACCCTTGTGGCACCCCACTTTTTACTGGTCATCAGCCTGAACAAAAATTCTGAGTTGTACTGGATAAATGTATGTTGACTCTTTGTTGTATATTGTTAAGATAAGTTATGATACAAACTGCAGCTGTTCCTTGAATGCTATAAAAATGTAATATGGCTCTCAAGATTTAATTATTTACACAATAGAATGCTTTTGCAAATTCACAAAATATTCCTCCAACATACCCTTTGTGGGTTGATAATATGTGTGTTAGCCTGAATACAGCATTTTCAGTGGATAGTTCCGGAAGACAAGTTGCTCTGGGATTAATGTGTTTTTACTATACATGCAGTGACTTAATCTGTCATACATAATCTTCTCCAAAGCTTCTAGATACATGTGAACAGTGAAACAGGCCTACAGCTGTTCATACAAGACTTGTCTCCTCTCTTGTTCAGTGGTTGTGCTGTTGACTTTTCAGCTATCTGTGGCAGATGCCTATGTGTAATTAATGGTTTACACATAACTTAATGGGACAATGATTTATGATAAACATGCTTACAAAACTGTAGTTGTTATTTCATCATACATTGATGAGTTTTTTTATTTGGCAAATATATTTGGCTCTTTATCTCAGCCTTAATGATGGGAATAAATTTATTCCTATGGATTTTTCAGAGAAATGAATCCTTTCAAAATGCAACTGCATCATTTTTCTCAGAATTCTGCAATGTTATGTTCTCCCAACTTGCACACTTTGTAGCATCACAGAAGATTTTAATCTAATCAACACCACTGCCCGAACCTCAAATCTCATACTTCTCATCAACTGTTGGGAGAAAAAAGTTGAAAGCATCAGTTTTTTAATCCTTACCTTCATCTCTGCAAAGAAGAAGAGCAGGCATCTGTTCTGGTAAAAACATCTTTACTCGGTATGTGTCAAGTTACTTTTAAATTACTATCTGATTCTGCTATACATCTAATGCAATGTCACTTTTTGTCTCTTCTTAACTTTACTGAGGATTTCACAATAACCACTACAGAACAACAGATCATTACTGTTCCTGCTGTAGAAATATAGAGGCAGTCCTCACTGAATGTTGCCCTGTACAGCACTTTTCATTTTTATGTTGACAGATTTTAGTGACCAATGATTCAATTCAAGTTGCTGAGACTCAGACACATGTTGTTTTTGTTGGCAGGTAACGAGATCTTCAACAGCCCAGCTCTCTGGTACTTCAACTAATTATTATTCTCCATTTTATGCAGTTTTGCACTATGTTGTAATTCTAAGGAACATAACACAAAGGTTATTATATGAGGACTTACTGCAAACTCCTGTCCCATTTACAAAATGTTTTAATTCCTGCGAACCTTAGACAGTAACCACTGAGCATTAGGAAGATAAGTCTCATAGCAAAGAATGGCATATTTTCAGGTTAAACTTACCTTGATTTTTGTCATCAGATCGTCCAGTTCCTTTCGGAGTTTCTGAACTTCTGGGTCATCTTTCGGTGGCATAGTCTTGTCTGTTTAGAAAGGGACATGTACAAAGCTCAATACAATTCAGCACTGGCAATACAATCACAATCACTCTCAATATGATTTAAAATTGAGAATCACTCTGACCAACTGTGAAAGAACACCTGAAATTTATTCACCCTAATAACTGCATTTCATTACTCCAAGAATATTATGTGTATAAGTCACAACTTTCTTTTCACACAATTTGATGTATCATTGGCTTACTGCATAAGTGGCCAAGTCAAAAAACAAAAATTAAGGGAAATTGTGATGGAATGTTCAACACTGGAAGTAAAGTCAACTGTTCAATCCACTTTCCTGTTGCTTTTTTCTCTTACAGAAGGGGCATTCTTGTGAACCACACTCAGTTTTCATCATGTTAGGATGTATTTAACAAGTTCTTTTAGCCTGCTGAATGACTTGAGCCATTCCTACTTTTCATTAACAAATAACTTTGTCAATTTTTCTGGTAAAATGTATATATAATATGTTTGATATTATATAGAACATGACTTGAATAATTCAAGATATTCAAAGCCATAATATTACAGAATCATATGAAGGAATCTAATTTTTACTATAATGTTGTGAAAAAGTCATAGATAAATGTCAAAAACTGCTTATACACTGTTAGAATATAGGCCATCCTTTACAAGGGAACAGTAGTTAAAGAATTTCTTTATGAGGCAAAATATAAAGTTTCAATGTGTACACTTATTACTCAGTCTTAAAAGAAAATTAAACCTTAACACGATCAGACTCTGAGCTAATAGCTGGTTCGGGAGAAGGGTCTCTTCTTTTCTTCAACATGAAGTGACTGACACCATGTACGAAATTCATCTGGAATTACTTCATCATGGCATAATTTAAGATCTTTTAATATCAGAAATAAACAGTTTGTTATGGTACAATACACTCAAGCTTAGATGGACAGCCTCAACCACCAATGTGTATGCTTTTATATTGTGTGGTTATACCTGAAGTGTATATACCATAGCATATATTTTTCATAGCCCATTAAATTTAAGCCAATGCTTTTTACTGTGCAGTACTTTAATTTTAAGCCAACTTACCACCTTCAATGACCATTGTTCTGCTTTGGGTGGGTTGATATGCATTTAGAATGTAATTTCTTTGTTAATTACAATTCAGCTGTCAGAATTCCAAACATAACTGTAATCGTTTATCCATTTTAAGATATGTTGTGCCTTTAAACCTGCTCATACTGCAGTCAATAATCTTAGGCCATTTTGCAGGTTGAACTTCATTCTTCAACATGTACAGAGTGAATGATTTTCTGTTGCTCATAGTGATTCTTTTTTATCTTACTGGTGTTATATCTCTTCCAAGCCCTCTTTTTTTTTTTTAATTTCCCCGGTTCTCTCTTAATTAGACGAAGTGACCACGACAGTTACTTCCAAGAATTTACGTTAAAATACTTGACCATTTCACTCAGACCGCCATTTTCCAGATCCTTTATCAGTAGTCAAATTGTGGACTACTTTCGTAACTTGGATATCTTGTAATTTCTGTACTACTACGGTACACTTAATAGTAAGAAATGTTCTTCGGCTACGTGGTCACTATTATTAACCTTCGACATAATTACTTAGAACGTTCATACACGCCTACAGTATCAATCAGTAATTGAATGCACAGCCCTGCCATAGTTATGTCACGTGGAAGACAGACATAATTTTCTGCCGAACACAAACATCATTAATTAAAATGATGAGCAACACATTATAAGATCGGACGCCGCTACAACCTCTCCAACTACAGCTACCTTACTGTGCAGTTAATTTATGCACTACCATACACAGCCATTAACGAAATGTACAGACATTTTTAAAGTAAAATTTCCCATCTGTCCTAATAATTTGTAGCTGTCGATGCATGAGGCATGTAAAAGTGTCCAACTGCATGCACTTCGTCACTTACTTCTGCACATATGTGCGACCCCAAATTGACCAACCAGAAACCGTCAGATTTACCTGTCCAACGTTCCCGTTTGTTTACCTTGTCACAATATAAAATGCTCATTCATAAATGATCATGCAGAATTCAACTTTGAAATATTTTCCTGATAAAAGTACCTCACGTTTAATATACTTCATATTATCTCAAACTTGCCAATTTTTGGATTGGTCACTTTTTGCGGTAAGTCTGTATGATAGATGCCTCTTAATTATCTCCTTTACAGACAAATATTTTCTTGGGCACATTGCATTTAAAATAATTCTATGGGCTTGCCCCCAATACTAGAGCTTTTAATAACAGGGTTACTTTGTAAACCATGTTACATTTTATGCATTATTCAACTAAACATTTCCATTCTGATCAATGGTTAATACTGGACATTTTGAAATTGTGCTACCTTTGTAACAACAGCGCTTTTCCGATGTCCGCTTACCGTCACTGTGTTCTCGACTCGAGTACTGTGGCGATTGAGATGGTGTTCACTGCAGTAAAACGCAGTATCCTGTTACAATAATACCATTAGAACGGCTTTATTAAGTTACCAGTTGTGTGGTGACTTGGCTTGTCTTCCACAGACAGAAAGTTTTATCAGCTCTTCGTGTGATTTCGACAGCCTCAGATCAGGCCAGTCTTAATCCAATTTTCTTTAAGGCAAACAGCTAACGTTCGTTTCACATACCGTCCAATTGGTATTCTGTCATTTTGGTTGATCCAATTTGTCCCTGTCCACACCATTAAGACATACAGGGGTAGCAAACGTTCAGTCTTCGCCTCAGCCCCAGAAGTAGGTCAGTGTTCAACATCACATCCCGACGGCTTTACCCTCGGCAATAACCCCGATAATCACTTAGTATGAGACTGGGTGGGCCTCAGAGGCGGTCTGGACAGTTTGAAGAAGAGAAAAAATTATTTTGCTCCTGTCGCAAATCGAACCTCGGACCGCCCCGCTCGTAGTTTAGTCGCTATACCGACTATGCCAACAGTGTCATTCTTCAGTTCAGTAAATGCATTTTTCAGTCAATCACGGGTGGGGGGGGGGGGGGGAGGGGGGGAAAAAAGGTGAATGCAGTTGCTTCAATTCTGAGTATTCAAAAACAAAAATTAGATGGATATCAGGCTCTTTTCGATCTCTATCAGCATTTTGGAATGAATATTTAGCGTTAGTTCAAAATTTGAAAGAAGCTACTACTGACAGCAATTCAAAAGAACACGATAATGAAAGAACAATACAATGGATAATACTAACGCATGAATTCCATGGAATTCCTCAAGGATCTAGCATTAACGCATGACGTGTAGGACGAGCTTACAAACTTGTCTCCATAAGTACAGGAGCGTTTTTGCACGGTACGGGGCGCGGAAAACGTAGTTAAAGGAAAGTTTTGGTTACTGGAACTCATGGAGGAAAGGAAGGAGAAGCTGTTCAAGCATCAGGATGCATGAATCGCCCTGAAATTTCCTGAAAGAAAAATGAAATAATAATAGCGATCGACTGCAGTTTTTTTTTTACGAACAATGTGAGTAATCTAAAGCCCCATTGCTGTGCCATCGTTTGATCTCAGCGACTAATAACAGGGAGGAAGAAGAAAGAAATTCGTGAAAATTCTTGGCAACATCTGAGATGCTAAATCACGAAAAATTTCGTTACTATTTTGAAGTTTCAGGCCAATTAACTCCGAAGAAACTGAATTTTTAGATTTTTTTCAATTTGAAATTAATCACGTCATGAGATTATAGCGGAGAAGGAAGAGCGCAGTCAGCATAGTGATTCGCTACGGGCTGGGCAATCTGGGGTTCGGGTTCCGGCACGAAGAAAATACTTTTATCAGCTCCAAAACGTCCAGAGCGGTTTTGGGATCCACCAAACCTCTAATTCAATGGGTACTGGGGGGTTTATCCTGGCGACAAAGCGGCCGGAGCGTGAAGATAGTCACTTCAATATAGTGCCTAAGTTAACAATGAGTAGAGCAATACATCTAATCATAATGTATGCATTCCATGGCGGGGACAGGAACCACTTTTTAAAATGAAATTATAATGTTAATGTTAGAGTGTTTGATTATGTAACTGTTACCGAAATTAATAACAAGATTATGCATATTTTATTTTTGTAATATTTACAGTATATTGTTAAAGACGATTCCGTTACATCAGTCTCTAAATCAAGCATTTTAAAATGTAGCAATAAGATACTAAGTTTCCATTGTAATATAAGTTATTGTTGTAAGACATTTCCTGTTGGTGCCCTGGGGGTAGTTTTCTTTTGGCAAGTACGCCCTGTATACTGCCATTTATTACTGGTGTTGGAGATCTGACACTATTTTTTGGGCTTAGGCTTCTCCGCAGATGACACTCTTCGCGAATCTAAGAACGCATGATAAAGTGCTAGATTAAGTTAGATGTCCATGCAGCGTATTTCACACCATAGTATGCTACGTAAGTACGGAAATAAATGTTACGCCCAGTCATTCTCGAAGCGTGTCGCCGTGTAATGATCATTACAAAAACAACATGATGCGGTTCATAGTTTCAGTTGAGGTGGGCACATGAAACCGTTACTTTCCATCAGCTACTAGATGAAAAGCTGAGACTCTCCGCCTGCAATCCACTCATTTGTCTGTCACTTTGTTTCTGAGAAGGAAGGTCTGTCAGTTCTCAGGTTACTGATTTGTGGAATACAGGCAGGGACCAACAATGTGGCGACAGGCCGTTTTCATCGCGTTTTATCTAACCGGTATACGGACATTACTAATTTATGCAACATCATTTGCATGAACCTCTGGTTTACAATAGTAACAATAAAAATAATAATAATAATTATAATAATAATACTAGAAAGGTAGTCCAATCATTTGTGAACTTCGTAATTGAAACGCATTTTTGCCTTTTATTGATTGTGTTAGAAATGACTACCCATTTTGCTTCACAGGATACGTTGTGCAACTGGAATCGGAAGGAGAATGTCGTGTTGGATTTCCGACCGACGTATGCTTTCGTGGGGACGTCAATACTTCTCTCAATGCGGCATCCACTTCTCACGGCTTCCTATACAGCAGATACTTTGAAACGAAAGCACGGACTACTGTAAATAGTAAGTGAGTAACATACAATTACGCAAACGTTAACAGATTCACGCTTTGTAGTTTACTTTCGGTATTTGAAAACTGCGTGTGTGTGTGTCAGTGCGCATGTACGGACTTGGTGGCGGTTTTTTGTTTCGTTCGGGAATGGATTTAAACTATTCTGTGTAAAAACATTATTTTCGGAAAACAGGTAGCTAAATTATATAAAGTGCATACATTTTACGTGTACTATTACACACAATTATCTTACGACTTAAAATATCACACATGTTACAAGGGCGTAAAATGATAAGATGCAAGCGTGGAATATTTGTAGGACTGGTAGTATCATCACCAGCTGGAGCATAGGAAGAGGCTGTGTGCGTGCTCTGAGGCACGGAAGGAGTGTCGTCTTCATATTGTCAGCAGAAGCGTGAAAATGACATTATTGCGTGTGGCTGTAGTATTGTTTGTGTTTTATTTTGTGACTTTATTTGATGGAGCATCTTTCAAAGACAGAAAGCATGAGGGTAAAGGAAGATCATCATTTTATTTATCCTCAAGCGATGGGCAACTTTCATAGCAAAAGACCGTGTGTCTAGAATTTAAGCATGCTATCTTAAATGTGTGATCTTTGGTGTTACACGTTGTTATCAGGGTAGTATTCGGTTGGTGGGTTGGGGCATATGGCTTCAAATTGTGCCTATAATGTAGAGCGAAAGAACAATTCTTTCCGTTACAACAAATTTGGTTATAAAAGAAGAACGGGTGATCTTGCTCCCTGATCATGACATCTGTTTTTTACTCCCTCCCCCCAAATCAGACAAGAACTTGTAAATTATGTGGTCCCTGAGCACCCCATGAAGGCAGGTAGGGGGAGGTGGAGGTGTAGTACCACCCAGTCTTAACCTCGGCACTATACGGAGATGAGTAGTCAGCCTCACATCCCGGCCGCTTTACTCTTGGGGGAAGAGCCCATTTTGATGATGAAATATAATTTCCGGAATTTCTTGTGAGTGGTATTCCATTCTCATAGGCTTTTTCTGCCATAATCGGGATGATGACACGGTTTATGAGTAGTTTATGTAAATGCAATCAAACAGGTAGCATGCATATCAAGTAAAAAAGTTAATTATGCAGAATGTGTAATGTTGCTACTGAGGTTTCTGTAAACCAACTCTGTCATTTGAAAATTGGTAGGAAGGACATAAATGTTGAAAGAAGACTTATTTTAGCTGTAAAACTGTCTAAATATGCCAGGAGATTCTGAGCTGTAACTCTGTTATAGGTTGTTCAACTCTGTGGTTATGCTTAATAAGATTCAGTTGTGCCTGTCTGTTCTGCTGCGCCACATTATATTGGTGTGCGACCAACCGCATAACACTTGTGAGCGAAAGTACAGAGCAGTCATGCATGGGAACTTTCACATTCTGCCTCAAGTTACAGGTTTTTATAGAGTTTTAGGTTATCACCTATTGATTTATATGGGTGTGAAGTTGATGTGACCAAATGGTGTCACAAGTGAGTGTTAAACAGTGTTGTTTCATGTTCAGGAGGATCTGCCTAACCAAGAGTTCTTCACAGTTTAACTCAGGCCCATGACAATATCTACTTCACAATACATGATTGTGCTGCCAGTCACTGTTGCAGTGTATTTGCCCTTTCAAGTCCCAGCTTCATTTAAGTAATATTTAAGGTTCAGTTGTACCTAAACAGTACTCATATTTCCATTATAAAAACCACCCAATTAGTGCACTTAAGGGAAGTAATCATAGTTTACGGTGAGAATCTCATGAGGCCTGTGAAGTACAGCATGTAGGCAAAATGCAGGTTCTTTTTTAAATGTCAAACAGGTGGTACATATAGTTAAAAGTGGGTTTTGAAATAATGCATAAAGTAATAATAAAACACATTTGGTGTCATACTAAGACAGTTGGCATTGAAAGCACTGAAGGAAACATGTTGACTGAATGGGCATGAAGTAAGAGGAGAATGAAAACAATTACTTAGCAGGGAGCTTCAGAATTGTACTGTTTACCGGTTGATATTGGGTGGTTATACCAAATTAAAATGGATGGAACATGTAATGTATATCGGAGAAACAGAGTGAGTGAAGGAACCTGATGGAAAGAGCGCAATAGGAAGACAGGGATGTAGCTGGAAGGGTAATATGAAAATGAAATGTGGTGAAAGAGATTGTGAAGATGTGAAGTTGTATGTCATTTGATGTGTACTAGATAAAAGTATTAGAGGTGTTAATGAAGTATATAATTAATAATCAGGCATAATTACAATTTCTGTCTCCTTGGATATGATGCTGTGCAAATTGAAAGTGGGAGAGCTTGCCTTTACATTTTTATGGTGGTTTCTTTTCATGATTCCACTTTTATAAATGTAAAATTTAAGCCATGGTTCACAATGTTGTTACAGAATGGTGAAATGTAAAATGTACTGAAATTTGTATTTTATTTAATGCTGTTCTTTGCCCTTATATACATTATACCATCGAATGGTAGCATGATTGGAAAATAATGAATTGAAAAGTATTTGGAAGGAAGCGTCGTGACCTAATTGAATCATTGAATGGCTGGAGAGACTGATGAATACCATGAATATTTCAGTATATCTCTGAGCCAAGATCAGAACACTTGACCTCCATAATTTAAAGCCAGAATGTTATTCACACAACTGTGACATTTTTGTGTTATTAATATGCCAAAGAAATTGACCTGTTCAGTGAGAAATGTTCATTAAAGTGTTTAGGGTAGTTAATTGGTGTCATTTTTCCTGAACTGCCATATTAAATGTTCTGTTTGTAGATTTCCTGTTGGTGACAGTGGCTACAAATGAGACTGAAGGCTTCAAGAGGTTCATCCGTTCAGCAAGAGTGTACAACATCCCAGTCAAGGTGAGGTATACCTGGTATCCAGGACTCTTACTCCCTCTCAGAAGATGGGGCAGTGTGCAGTTGGAAGTACTTGAAATGTTTGGCAGTACGTTTTGTATGCTGTCATGTGGTCATCTGAACACATACAAGGTTGATGACTAACTTTACAGGACTGTTGACATTTTTTGGTCTTCATGACCTTGTGTCATTCACATGTCTGCTTCACTTGTCTATAGACAGCCCATGGTGGGTCTGTCCTTTTGTTACCATTTTTCATGCTGTCTCTTCCGATGTGACTTCTGGCTTCCCTTCCTTCCCATTTTATTTTTATTTTCTCACTTTTGATAGTATGTGTATGTCTTCCTTCACTTCCCCCTTTCTTCTGTGTTTTCTTTACTGCTTCTTATTCATGGCACTTGCAAATAGCCCGTTTGATAGTTCCATTTTATTTCTCTGCATATACACCCTCTACCCCCCATTGACTTCTTGTCCACCCTGCTTGTATATCTACTGTGTCTTGCATGTGTAGCTTATTCATCTCTCTACCCTGATGATAGAGGGAGTAGGTTCCTCTGAAAACTTTGTGCATACCTACCAGACACTACATGGCATCATATCCCAGAAAAAAGTCATCTTCTTTATTGGAGTTCTTGACCTCTAGAATGTAACATGTTAATCACTGACCCAAACCAAATAGCCCTGTTGAAACTTTGAACTGTCACATTACCCTTTGCTGTGCCTTAAGTGGTAGGACACTGTGAAATTAATGCATTGTTTGCTGCTGTGTCCAGCCAGCCATTCAGACATGTCTCAGAATGTATCGGAGTTCTATGTGGAGTGTACTAGTACTGCATGTTATCATCAACAGATGGCAACCACATCATCATCTTGCCGTCTTTGATCAAATAATACATGTTATACTGTTGGTACACACAGAATATGGCATAAAAGTAAGGTAGCACTGCAATAGCAGGGACTTCCTGCCATGTAAATGTAGCTATAAAGGCAGGCAGGTGCCTCTTATGGGAGTCTTCGAAGAGTTAAATGTCCTGAGCCATGGTAACAATATTAGGATGTAGTGGAGTACTTCACTTTGCAGGACAGTGTTTATGCATGTTCAGCCAGAGACTGGACAGAAAAATGCAGCTAATTTTTTTAGGAGTTGGTGTTTGATGTGAGGTGCATAATCCATGGTATTCAGTCAAAAGAAAAGGGCATAAGCAGTAAGCATAAGTGAATTTGAATGGCACAGCAGTTTAAAATTGGCATACATTCTGTAAAGAAATCATGTTTTTATAGCCATTGTCATTACTATGGCACACCAACTGGGCTTTATCCATGCAGTAACTAATGCCTTTGAGCGGAGTTACTTTTGAGAGGTGAATAGTTCCTTGGCTTGTAATGAAATTCCCCACATTTTATGGAAAACGGGATCATCATCATTTAATAGATTCTACCAACAAGGTATTAAAATGTAGACTTTGATGTGTATTCCACTAAGACTTCAGCATGTTTTGATCTTCTTTATACCATCCTCATGAAATTTACATCAAACAAGCTTATATAAAACACATGAATTATTAAATAGATTAAAATTTAAGTTCTTAAAATGTTTGGATGTCATAAGTTCGAAGTAGACATATGTGCAGTATTGTTCCACATCATGTGGTTATCACAGCGTTATAGAATTAAAAGTGTTCATATCAGCAGAGTGACAAGTGTATATTTTGGTAGCATTCTAGAACACTGTGTTTTGAAAGCTGCCTCCGTCTGCACCCTCAGGTCATGAAGGGAGAAAAGCCTACTGTGTTGGGCCCAGTAGATATAGCAAACCTATATCACTAAGCATAATTTAAGAATAATGTTTGTTTAGACTGTTGTGCCTTTATGCACCCCAACTTTTGCAATCGTAGAAAGTTGGAAATTTTGATTGTTGGTGTTTTGGATATGTCTGCAGAGAGCGAAGGGCAAGCAAAAGGATTGAAGTTTTCTGTCACCATGTTCCACTTTTGTATTGAATTAATATTTGTTCCCTATGTTATATGAAGTGTTTTTTTGAGACATAGCTTTCAAATGTACATTGGCATTTGGTAGGCTGTTTTGAACATCTTACAACAGGAATTTCCTGGAAGTGTGAAGGATACAGTATGTTGATTTGAACTTACAGAATACACTGAATTCAAACAATTCTTGTAAAATTTGAGGTTCTTGTGGCAGTGAGCATGTCTGATACTGTCTTCTGGGATGCTGTGCTGTGAAGTCTGGTGTAGGTTTACCATTGTTTTGGAGGTTACACGGTATTAAAATCAGAAGATAGTAATCTTCAGAGCACTTGTTGTGGCTAAAGTTACAGTCATGGGCTTATTGGCAGTTCTGGCTTCTGCATGCAGTAGAAATACAGTGAGTCGAATGACAGTATGTGAAGTATATGATGATTAGGGAGGGGACATGTGATTTAATGATTTATCCTAACCTGAGTTGAGGCATGGTGTTACATTATATTTGGCGAAGGTATTGTCATATCTGTTAGGCCTTGCATGTAGTGAATATGTACATGAGTATGGCTGTTTACAGGTGTTGGGTCTTGGGGAGAAGTGGGAGGGGGGGGACGTGCGCAAACGTGCAGGTGGAGGCCACAAGATCAACCTGTTCAAGAAGGAACTGCTCAGACACAAGGATGATGCAAACAAAATCATCATGTTCACTGACAGGTATACCTGCCTTCCAATTTGTTGTGTCTCTTTTCAGCTGCAGTCAGTTGTTCAACTTATTTATTGCCACATTGTGTGTGTGTCTGCAGCTATGACGTGATTTTGCTATCAGGGGTGGATAAGATACTGGAGCATTTTCTACATTTTGAAGCCCGTGTGGTGTTTTCTGCTGAGGGCTTTTGCTGGCCTGATGAGGGCCTGGCATCCAAGTACCCATCCGTCCAGCGGGGGAAACGGTATCTGAATTCTGGAGGTATGGTGTCTGTATCTACACAGTCATATGTGTTTTGTTGTATATTTGTTATTAAGTTGTGGTAAATTTGTGCCAGTGCCTACAGTTTTCTGCCAATGAGCATTCGATGCCTTTCTTGTTTTCCTGTGTTGGCTACACAGTCCTGTTGAAAGCAAAAGCCCATACACTGACTTTGATCAGAATATGATTCAACCACTACATGAAAAAGCAGTGCTTCATGTAAAACTAAGTATAGTATGTTATTCATAATAGCTGTGTGTGATGTTCACTTTACAAGATTTCAGCAATGGGGTTATGACTGGGGCAACATGGAGTTTTGGGTGAAATTTGTATTGTTATGTGGTTCAGGAAGTGTTATCAATGTGTCCACATTCTCTATTGCCTGTTTTGTGTGGTTGTGAAGAGGTGCTTATTTTGTGAGCAAACTGCATAAAGGTACATTATTTTAAAGTGGTTTTGAAAAACAATTTGATGCAAGGTAGACAGATAGTTATTATATACTGGATGAAATTGGAACTTGTAACTTTGTTCTGGTAATATGGTAGTTCCCATTGTATATGGTTTCCTGCCTAAAATGTAGAGTGATTAGGTCCCCAAAATATTTTCCTAAGAATGTTATAGTTTATTCCCTGTAAAATAATTTTGCCTAATTAGATTTCCTACTTAAGAAGTGTAGGTTTTAAGTTAAGTGTCTAAATTCTTCTGATGTGAATAAATTTAATAAGTAGCTGAATGCCAGTGTTACTTAATGCTTTATATTCAGCAAGCATTTCTAAGCTTATAAATTGAAATTAACATTTTTTTTGTGTGGAATTTTTCTGCTGAAGATCCTTGAAAAGTAGTACTGTTGTTACTGAACACTGTATGCTCATTGAGCATATCAGAGCTTATTGAGCAAAAATAATCATCTTTCTTTCGTGAAATACTTCCAATGAAGATGCCTGGAAACAGTTGCCTTATTTTTTGACGTTTTGTTGACCTTGCATCTCAGTATATTTATCTCAGTATTTAACCAACTTGATGCACAAAATTTGTTTCACATAAGTTTTATTTCATGCCTCTACTTGTTTCGAGCACAAGTGCTCATCATCATTTTGACCTCCTGATGATGAGCACTTGTGCTCGAAACAAGTAGAGGCATGAAATAAAACTTATGTGAAACAAATTTTGTGCATCAAGTTTGATAAATACTGAGATAAATAGCTGCCTTAGTCTTCCCCTTCTTGTCAGTGTATTGCCAGTAGAAACATACAGTCTTTTGGAATTGTGCCAGTAATATTGTGTGAATATTTTAATGTTGCTGGTCATTGACATAAAGGTATGCAAGATGAGAATTAAATGCAAATCAATGTTACTTTCACAAAAACTATAAATACTGTAGTTAAGAATGTGGAGCCTAACCATTGACTCACACAAAAGCCGCACAACAACTTGGTGGGCCCATTTTGGCTGTCAACAGTATTATGACAAACAATTGAGAGCTATGGAAGCTGAGCTTTTTGAACGTGGAGAATATGGTGAGCTACTAATAATGCCAGCAAATGGCAGATGGTATTTAACTCGGCGTTTAAAGGGTTAAAGTGGTTCTGCCAGAAATGATTCTTAAATATTGCAATTCAGTGACCCAATTTGTGGCAGAAGGCTGAAGAAATAACATTGCAGTTATATATAGGTCCTTTGTCAAGTGGTTGGACTGACAGATTCAGAAAGTGGGCCAGTCTCAGCTGTTGAACCACAAGTGGTGGATCAAAATGTGGCAGTGAAGATTAAGTTGAAACACAGAGAACTGTTGTTCTCCCAACACTCCTAGCCAAGTTTGAGCCAAAGGAGATGTCTGGAGCTGATGAGTGTAGTACTTTCTATAATTTGATGTCAGACACTTGTGTTTTCATGGGTGAAAGCTGCTTTGGAGGGAAATGAAGGAAGTATAATCACTGTACTGGTCAGTATAAACACAGATGGGTTCAAAAAGATGCTACTCTTGTGATTGAGAAAGCAGAGAAACCACACTATTGCACGGATGACTTGCATGTTGTTTAGCGAGTTTATGGTGTGCCTGGACAGGAAAATAGCTGCCCAGTCTCAAAATATATAACATCTGAAGAATGTATGAGTTGAATTTATGCCTGCCAACAGTAAATTAGTCCTACAGCCAAGGATTGACTGGAGCCATTAAACAAAATTATGAGCAGTGTCTGCCATGCAGGTTGCAGCAGCAAATCACTAAAACCCAGCAAACATACAAAGTTTTGCTTCCTGATGCACTATTCACGGTGTTAACTTCAGTGGATACACTAAACAAAGTGAAGGTAACAAACTATTTCAGGAAAGCAGATTTTTGCATGCCAGAAATCAAGAAGAGCCTGTGGTTGTTGACAGTGATGTGGTAATAAGTGCAAAGATGTGAGCTGATGTGAGGACTGTGCTGAATGTTGTAGTGTCATACAATTAATATGACAAATCCGATTATCTTCTGCCATGTACAAAGCAAGAAACTGGATATCTGTAAGGAAGTTACAGAGAACAGTGAAGAAGATAAACGACAAAATCAAGAACGTGATGTGGAAGTAGTCTGTGAATCCATGCTGACATTAGCTGGCAGAAATTTCACATGTTTCCTCAGTAGTAGCTCCATTGTTCCAGAGGTATAACAAGATACCTCTGCAAGCCAGAAAATGACACATCCTATCTGTTACAAGTGATAGCAAACCACTCCTCACATGTTTTTGAGACCCAGCAGACATTGATCACAGTATGTGGACTGTATCATGATGCACATACTGTAAGATGTTAATTTAATGGAAGATAAGTACTTTCCTTTATACTTGTGTTAGTGTTGTGTGGTTAGTGAAGTTATGAGAGTGGATCTAAAAGAAATCTGTTTTGTGAAAATTGATTGTATGTTTGTAAGTTAAGTTATGTTAGTAAATAATGCAGGTTTTGAAAAGAATTTGTAATTCAGTATAATTATTAATGTATGTATTTGGAAAGAAAAGTGGCTTTTCAGCGTACTTAATTCTTGTCAATGGATAGAAATAAGTAGTCTGTACAGTTGGAATGGACCCAGTGTTTTTATGATGGATCCCTATTCAGACATTTCGCTGTGTAAGATGCTAACACTGTTCACTCCTCTGGAAAACATCTTGAGAGAGAAGCACAGACTTTAGTTTCTGATGTTGGTGCATTGCAGGTTTCATTGGTTATGCTCCAGAGCTGTATAAAATAGTGACATCATCAGCAGTTGCCAATGATGACGATGATCAGCTCTTCTACACCAAAGCATACCTGAATGAGGAACTGAGGAACAAGTTCCAAATCAAGTTGGACCACAGAGCAGATATATTCCAGAATCTGAATGGTGCTGTCGGTGAGTTGTTATACCCTTTTAAAACATCAGAGGCATTATATGAGGGGAACCTTACATAATTATTAAAAAAATAGAATATTTGGTGAGTTGGGTCATGGGCATGCACCAGCACAGTAATGCAGTGCACTACTCATAAACGTTAAATGATTAAGAATGGCATTCTGAGTACATCTGCTCTGAGGATGGAGGAAACAGTGGCACTGAATGTTGTTACCACTCACTCCAGCTACATGGTGCTACATTCCAGAAGATGTAATCCTAATATGCTGTGCTTTGAGAACCTCCAGAAGGGATACTTGTTATTACAAAGTGGCATAGTCTTGGGTTACTTATTGGGGAGATGGCCTCTAGATGTGGAAGGTAGCTGTAGGGTGGGAACACACCTAATCAGAAAAATCAGGGCAAGATCATTCTGACTGGTATGTCAACAGCAACTTAAATGGTGATGTCCCAAGTGCATAATTTACAGCAGACATGGTTAAGTGCTGTCTGTTTTCTGGTGTATGGTGCATCTTGTGCCATTCTTTGTCAAGCACTGGTAGTCAAGAGCTGTTGTCTGTGGCCAGGAGAGTAACTGAACATAGTGAGGAAAGCTGTTGGGCAGGAAACATGGCTGATTTCAGCACTGAGCATCTCCATGAGTTAATGCAAGATAAATCTTTCCTGTGTAAATGTATAATGATTATAGCATGGAATATTGCAAATACATTTATACTAATCTGTGACAAAATGTGCTTCATGAGATGTGCTACTCATGATGACACATGTATTACTTTAAATATTGGTTATGACAGTACAATAATTGACATACTAATTAGGTACAAGTATTACAACTTCAGTTTATTTTCATCAGGTGTTTTTCTGCTTCGAAAGATATTTGTGACAAAGATAAATAAAATGACAGGAGGCTAGAGAAAATTACATAATGAGAACGCTTTACTTTTACTTCTTACCAAAAAGTAATGGAGTGATTAAATTTATAAATTTAATTAATGGAATGAATTCCAAACATCTTTTTCTTTGTAGCTGTTGTCAATATATGGATGTTGCAATTGGTGCAATTAAATATATGGCCATGTTGACTAGTCTTCTCAACTGATGGTGCTGCATCACTGAGTGATATTGACTGAAGTTCTGTCTTGTCAGTGTGATCTTACCCTGGCTTCTCTTGTCTCATTTGGTGTGTCCCCACTCTAAATATATTGAATAGGCAGTCAAGGTGCATAGTAATGAATTTCTAGGTTCTGTAGTGACAAAAAATGTCAGCTGCTTGGAATACCATATACCATGGGCCCCAATCCATAATGTGGCCCAGGCCCACATTTTGTATATACTATGAAAATTATGCATTAATTGAGGCAGTTAGATATACCACTTATTTTTATTTTTCCATGTGAGGTCCATGAACCAGCCCACAATAATGGGTGTGGCCCATTGCCATTAAAAAGTTTGGATGCCCATGCCTTATATGGTCATTCAGTGTGCCCAGTGTATGGACATAAGAGGGACTTGTGCAGCAAGTAACTTTTCTACATGAATGCTTAGAACAAAAGGGCCTTATTTTCATGTTTGCAGTGGATGTTGAACTGAGGTTCAAGGAGCAAGAAGCATACTTACACAACACAGCATACAACACGTTGCCAGTGGTGGTCCATGGGAATGGACCAAGCAAATTGGTGCTGAACACACTCGGTAACTATTTGGCCAACAGTTGGAACCCAGAAGATGGCTGTCTCAGTTGCTGGGATGACTCAATTGTTCTGGAGGACAAAGAAGTGAGTGCAGTTGTGCATATTTTGCTGGAACTGTCATGATGGCGTGAACTACAGAATCAAAATTATGGTCATGTTAAAGTTTCTTACTGTGGAGCTTTTCAACAGAGAATTATAATTTGTAAAACAAACTATACATATCTTTTATTGCACAACTGTCATGCATCTGAACCTTCAAAGGTCATCTTGAGTGTCAGCCAGTGCTGTTAACATGATATGCTTGTCAGTGGAACTGTGTTTTGCTGTCTGAATGTGACTACAGTATTATATCATGGCCACTTTTCTCCTAGATTGTTATCTGAATGTCATAGGTGATTATCTTACCATCTTATTTGAGGAAACACAGCTTAAGTGTTTGGAGGGTGTTTATAAATATCCAAAAATCAATCACTTGTCAGTTCTGAACAAAACTGAGATCAGATATATTTCTTTCCACAAGCAGGTCAAGAAATATGATTTGAAGTAAAAAAAAGTCCAAATTGAGGAAATTATGTGTCATCTGAATTGTGCATAATGGACAGAAACAAAAGAAAATTATTAAACACAGTCCAGGATCCATAAAGAAATAGGAACTACCAGTGTGATAGCTTCAGGAAAATGATCTGTAAATCTGTTGTGGGTTTCACAGGATGAGGATATTGCACTGAGTTGGCTTTTAGGATTAGTCTGCATGGAGCCATGGACATTTCTAGATGTGACACATGGTACAGTTTTGTGGCTTAATTTTAAAAGCCTAAGGATTAGATGCTGAGAATAAGTCAAGTGAATAATATTGCCTACTTGCAGTGGTGTGAGGTGTGAGTTCTTGTCTGTGGTCTTGTGGGTTGTGAATATACTTGCATTTTGAGGGAATATACTGCCTTCATCTACAGGGTTCAGCCTAAAGGTGGTGGTTGCAAGATCGTCAAAAGTGTTGTTACCGACCCACAGGACTTTACAGTACCATGGCCCAGCATACAAAAATTGTAACTGTCTATTATATCTTGCAGCTGGACAGCTACCCTACTGTGCTGATAGCAGTGTTTATTGAGCAGCCAACACCATTCCTAGAGGAGTTCCTTGACAAAATCTACCACATTGAATATCCCAAGCAGAAACTACATCTCTTTGTGCATAACTCAGTAAGGATGCCTGTTCATATAATATATACAAAATGTAAATCTGTTTGTCTTGTACTGCACACCTAATTGACAACACCCAAGGATATTATGAAGTTTACATATACTCTTGCCAATGTGCATGGCAGCTGCAGCTGATACAGCATGTGCTAGTATTATGGTAGAATGTTCGGTTGTTATCTGAATCATCAGGGTCTAGATCTTCTGAAATGTGATGTGTTGCTGGTTGAGTGGTGCCCAACAGCACACTGTCACATCCCATAAGAATGAATATTCAGCAACACCAATATGAGAACCTCAGATCTCAGATTTGAATACTCTTTCTGAATTTTTTTAAACATTATGTATGTAAAGTTCAGTTTTCTTAATTTTAATGTTGTTCCTTCTGTATAAAGTTCTAGCTGCTATGTATTATGGTAATGACAGGGAAAGCAGCCATATCATGGGTGATTAGTGGGTGTTACTTGTTATCAGAATTACAACTAAAGTAGGTGATTTGAAAAATAAAATACTTGTTCTGATAAAATAGATGAAGCCTGGTGAGAAGAGTTCATGTAATGGTGCTGGAAGTAACTTCAAAGTGATGCTGAATTTGGGATCAGAATCGTGCATACAGCAATTTTTATGAACAGTGTGCAGTTGATGTGTTACGTTTTACATGTAACATTTGTTCACCCTGTGTACAGTTTTGTACACTCATATTACTGCAGGTAGAAATTTGGGTTATGTGTCAAATACACTTTTTAAGTAAGATGTGAAACAAGTTTAGCCATTTTTAGCACATGGTTGCTCTATATACCACATGCTTTAATATTCAGAAACATCACTTTTTCCACACACTGTGTTTGTGGGTTTTGTGTGATTCGTACAATACAGGGTGATCAATTCCCTAAACAAAAACAGCCATTCAGTCTTGTGATGGAGTTGTCATGTGCTTTCTGTTAAGCAGTACGAACTGAGTTTTTAAATACTGTTGAGACATACTTGAGGCTATAAGAGGGTAATTCACAGTCTTATTAGAAGGCATTAACTTCATTCATGTTGAATTATGTTTCAAAGTCCATAGTCTGTAGGTTTGTGTGGGGTCATTCTTGTAATGATCTAATACGAAGATCTTCCTGTAGTTGTGATTCAGCTGGAACTTTTATGGCCTGGGTGATGAAACCAAGAATACTGAAGCGGGTGATTGTAAGAAACGAGATGTATATAAAAGTGTAGTTTAAACACCTTTTGGAAGAGGTCACTGTAGAAACCCTGGCAGATGGTCAGTATTAAGACAGATTTTGGAGATCTGAATAATCGAATGGGGCCTATACTGGTTATTGTAATGTATCTGTCGGTTGCATAGAAGCAGTGTATGGCTGCTAGTCGTATAAGTGTTGATTGGCATCACCACTGTCTGTTTTAATGGCCCTCAGGCAGAGTTCCACTCCGAGCTGCTTGAGGACTTTCTGTCAAAGCACAGTGATGAGTATCGTACTGTTAAGAGGATCAACCCAAGTGATAGACTGAAGCTGTCAGAGTCCCGCAACTTGGCTGTGTGAGTGTGCAGCTGATATGCTTTTGTAATGATCCATTTAAATCATCTTATCCATTTAATCTCCCAAGTTGATTTTTATAACTGAAATTTTGCATGCTGAAGAGAGAATCTTGATTAGTTGCCTATTCAGTTGGCATTCCATAAAGGAATCAATCAGTCAGTCAGTCAGTCAGAAAGAGTAAAAGCCACTCTGTGGAGAAGTTACAAAGCCTATTTTCATATTTTGTAGAGAACAAAGTGTAACTACAGTCCCACAGATTTTCTTCTGTTACTGTGATTCTGTTTATGTGAAGGACTCGTAGAATTATGGATTATGTTTTAAAGTTGTTGGCTATAAATTCAGTATTGTGCTGTTGCCAGGTTTGAAATTGTTGACTTATAAGTAAAATTTCAGACATGATGTATTGGTAAGTTTATATTCGCATTTTACTTTATTTTTTTGCTAATTATTCCTAGAACAATGATAAATCCAATTCACATCCTCCCTCTGTTTCCTTAACATCATTTTTAACCTCATGTCTGTATGGTTTCTCCAAAATGGTCTCTTCCATTGAGTTATTCTTAACTGAAATTTTGTATGCATTTCTTGTGTGTCTCATGTAATCTACGTGCTTTAGGTATCTTACCCTCTTTACTTTTACTTGAGTTAAAAAACAACTACTGGTGCAAATTCAAGGATTTTGTTCAGGTGGTGGGAGACATGTATTTGCTTGGTTTAGAATTTAGTCTTACTCCAGTGATTTGCCCTGGAGGGGGAGGATCATTGCTATGCAAGATCTGATCCATTCTTGATGTTGCAGTGGTTACTGTTTGACCGTGAAGTGTGACTACTACCTGAATGTGGACAGCGATGCCCATTTGGATAACCCTCACACTCTTCGTCTTCTTATCGAGCAGAACAGGTATGTGTGTATGCATGTGCATGTGGGCATATGTGTGTGATAGAAACTGACAGGGGAAGACCGAAGTATTCAGAGGTAGACCTTTTTCATTGCCACTTTGTCCATCAGGAATTCCACATGGGCTGTCTTGGAATTGAACCTGGATGTACCTGGTGAGAAGGCAGAAAATAATTGTCTGAGCAATGAGATGTTTTTGCTAACTTGCTGCGATCAAAATTACAAAATTTGATTGTTGGTCTGAGTGTAAATTCAGGTGATTTAAATTATCAAAACTTTGAAAATTTGCTTTTGAAGTTTGAGAATTTGCTGTAGATCTGTGGTATGAATCTAAAATTATTATTGCCTTTGGTGTCCTTAAAGAAAACTGTTTGACAGAAATATTTTGTAACTTCTGCAGCTGATTTGGGCTGTTTTGAGAATTTGGTGCCAAAGATGAAGAGCATTCAAGTAAAATACTTCGTGATCCATTAGAATGTAATAAAACCGGATTGTGGCAGGTCCAGCAGATCCAGCCTCAGTGGCAGTGAATTTAAAGCAGGTTGCTTGCATTTTTTTTTACAGAAGTATTGTGGCACCACTGCTGTTGAGACCTTACAAGGCTTGGTCCAACTTCTGGGGTGCACTGACAGCTGATGGCTTCTATGCCAGGTCCATGGACTACATGGAAATCATACACAATAACCGCCGGTGAGTACTGTGTCTTGTACGACAATGCAACACATCTTTTCTGACTGTGTGGGAAGAGAGAGACAATCCTTTATGAACATGGTAATTTTTGTTGTAGGAATTAAATTTTTGGCAACACTGTGTTCTTGTTTTGTTGCTACACACAAGCTTCTGGTACAAATTCTCGATCACTGTGGCCTGTTATTAATGTGTTTTGTGTATAATCCTCTTTTGAGGCTTCTTGGTGTGGAGGCTGCAGGTGTGATGATACCAGATGATGTATATTCAATTTTGACCTCCTGATGATGAGCACATAGTGCTCAAAACATGTAGAGGCATTTAATAAACTTATTATAAAACAAGATTTTGTGCAACAAGTTGGTTAATTACTAGGACAGATGGAAGAAGGAACATGAGAGGAAATTGAACTTTGGGAGGGCAGAGAAATAGATGGAGAGATGGTTGCTAGATAAAGTGGAAAAAAGGAGGAGAAGGAAGATGAGGAGGAGAATCATCATTATTAGTAACCATCTTCATACATTCCCAAGTTAGAAGATGTTTCACATTGACAGAAAGACTCCCATTTGATTTGTTGTAATGGCTACAGAAGTGTTGATGATGGCAGACCATGTTTATATTATAATTAAAAATTTGAAAGGGCTGCACTTTCATATTAGATAGCACAATGGAAGAAGTGTAGGTAACATGCAGAATGTGTTGAAATGCTTGTGTTGATTAGGATAGAGTGAAATTAACCTTCACCAGGAGGCATTCCAAGGGTGTAAAGGTTAAATTGCGAGGCAGGAGGATCAGTAATCACAACTGGTTGGCTGGCTGGTCATCGTTTATTTGTTGCTAATAGACTGTGACATTTAATTCTGTGGTTGAGTGTAAAGAGACTAGAAACCGGAAAATCTGGCTGTGACTATCATAGACTTCAATGGCTGAAGGCTGTTACAGGGTGTTGGGTCTGGGTTAGGCAGTACATTATGGGAAGGCCTTAACATGAGTGTATCAATATGACACAGGATGAGGAAGAAATTGTAAAGGGGTAGACAGGAAGCAGGAACCATACATTGACTACTGTAGATCTTAAAATTCAAGTGCGGGCCCAGAGGCTTGCTGCTTTGACTGTGGTGTTATACGATTTTCCTCAGTTCATCTTGACAAATGCTGGGATAGTTCCTTAAACTCATCCTTCATAGCTTTGCTCAAAATGCTGATTAATTTGTCAAGGTCAAAGTCTAAATTATATAGCCTGTGCAGTTGATGAAGCATAATTAAATACAGCAAAACAATCTTGGTGAGGAAGTATCTAATTCTAAGTGTAGTCACTGGGTATGAAAGAAGGTCTGGTTTCTTTACAAATTAATGCTTTCCAGTTTCCAACATGAGAATGTTCCACTGTTTTCTTAAATTGATTCATCACAGCCTTGCACTAATCAATTATATGCCGTCAAAGTAACACTGTTTAGTTAATAATAATATCTGTTCTGTTTCTTCTACTTGTTTGGTTATTTATGCAATCATCAGGGGAACATACCTATCTGAATACAAAAAATACTGAATTTGTGTAGCTTACATGTAGTATATAATTCATAAGGTAATGTAAGGGACATAAATAAAGGAAATTAACTTGTTAACTATATATTACATGTGAGGTGTATGAATTCATCATTTTCTATATGTAGACTTATATGTCTCCATGATGATGGTTTTTTAAATAACTGAAACACGTAAGAGAAATAAATTGTGTATTGTTATAAATTAAATATTGTTACTTTGATGATGTATAACCAAACATATTCACTGTTTTTTAAACTTGGGTATAAGATTTGCAGTACTTGAGCTTAAAGACTTTTAATTTTAAATATATCTAAGGCAAAGAACCCTGGAATATAAATTGTATGAAACTTGGATTCATCCAGTTTTTATGTTTTAACTTTTTTTTTTCTTCAATATGTATTAAGAAAATTGCCAGTGCACTAAGCTACTGAATTTTTGTTGGCGTGTTGTTGAATTGTGCAGTTGATGAATGCCGTCAGTTTATATGGAGTTGAAGTACACCATGTCACTGTCAGTGTTATGGTGCATGCTATGTGATATGGGAAAACAAGTTCCTTTGGTCTCTGGGGTGGGGCAGAGACAACATTCAGTCGAAGGCAATACTGAAGTCTGTCTTGAAGCTGCGTCGGTCAACAGAATACATGTTGTCTGCAGAACACTCATATAGTCCTGCATCCATCTGTGTAGCTGGGTCAATCTCGAGCTTTGACTTCACTTTGTCTGGCCCCATCTTCCATTCATGGACCTGCAAGCCCAGATATTTTTTGCAGTAATGTATAAGAATGGAGAAAATAGGATCTGTTAGGGTGTTTCCAGTGGCATACCTAGGTTTCTTTGGTCCCTGGTGAGAGTAATCACAATGGCTGCCCCTAAGAGAGTGTATGTACTTTAAAAAAAAGTCACAATTATTGATGGACTTTCCTTTTATTTTAGCTCAATAATTTAAAATTTTTTTGAGCACACAGAATTTACGTTTTTTAATTCAGGATATTCATTTTGCTGCCTTTTGGACTGTTGTTACTTTGGGCGATAGAAACACTCCCCCCCAGCTATGCTTCTGTCTGTTGCAGTCAGGAAGATTGAGATGTGCAGATGACTTGTGACAGACAGACAAAGGTGGTAAGAGGTATTAAATTCCTCTTATTCATTTTATTTCCAACTTCACAACCTTTATTATCCAAAAGGAAAAACACTGTCCCATATTATATGTGTCACTGTTTCCTGTTACATAATGATGTTTTTTAAAATTTCTTGTATTCATGCAAACACTTAGTTGCCATATTTATTAAAAATGCTTCTACAGGCTCAGAAGATTACCTGGGGTTTATTTATAATTGAATTGTTGGCTCCTGAGAGGCGATTTTGATGACCAACACCCTTATGATTTTTGCAGCAGTCATGATTGACTTACAGACATCTCTCAGCACCTGTTATTATATTTATTTTGTAAAAGGTTCAAAATGAGATATTTGTTAAGACCCATCAGATGTGTCCCTGCTAGTTTCCTGAACCCTTTTGTAAAATTCACACATCATTGGTGTTGATATTTGATCAAGCTAATGCTGATGAAAAAAGTGTTGGTTCAGTAATGACAACTGTAGCATTACTTATGTTTGTGCACACTGTGTGTCCAGTTTAGTGTCAGTCTGTCTTCAGAAATGCAGTTTGATGTGGTGTAGCTGGAAGATAGGACTGGCATGCAGCTTCACATTGCATTTTGGACAAATGAACTTTGTTTTCATTTCTGTGATTTTTGTGAGGCAACACAACACAGAATTCTCTTTGCTTCTAAGGACCAGTGTTGTGCTTCAAAACAGAAAACGAACTGACTTGTTGATTGCAAGATGGACTTACACATAACACTATAATTCACGGGAGTCACAACTTCTTAGAACAGAATGAAGGAAATTTGTTTGTAGTCCCATATGATACTAATAATTTTGCTAAAAAAATGTTTGGATTCTTGTCCTCCCTCACTGCATTAAAACAAGTCATATGAACTCGTCTGACCGCCCAAACAAGGAACAGAAATAGAATGCTAAAATAGGAGAGTGCACTTGTGTACAATCTGCTCCAAATTTAGTAACACAGTAAACATTAGCAGATTTCCAAAATAAACTCCTTCAGGAACAAAACTATATAGGGAAACTGAACAAATGTAAAAAAGGTCTTCAACTCAGCTACATAAAAATAGATGGGTTGTTTCCAAATTTTGAGCATGCCTACCTGGATTTATTTTTAACAGTATACTTTTTATTTGAGCTTTCCAGTTCTAAAACTGTATGAAACATGACAGGTAATATTATCAGGTGCAGAAATCAGCATTTAAAATGAAAAAGTCCCGGCCATCAGCAAGTAAGTTGGAAAAATAGGCCACATGCTATGGGTAAATTTATTTGGAAACTTAAAAACAGTCCATTTGGTAAAGTGAAATTTAAGAGTTCTATTTTCTTTGGCTCATAGGTGCAGACTACTTAAACATATATCAAAGAATGTAAAGGGAAAGTGTATGGTGATAAAACTGGTGGTGGAATGCTTCCACAGTTTAGAAATGTGATACCATGTAGTTTGGATGGTAGGTGCCAGTGTTTGAGAATATGACACTGTTGTAGTCTGGATGGTAGGTGCCAGTGTCTGGGAAAATGACAGCTTGTAGCATGGTTGGTAGGTTAAGATGTTTGGGAATGTGACAGTATATAGTCTGGATGGTGGGTGCAAAGAAATATGACAGCATGTAGAGTGGTTGGTAGGTGAAAATGTTTGGGAATGTGATACTGTGTGGTCTGGATGGTAGGTGCCAGTGGTTGGGAAATGACTTCATGTAGTCTGGTTGGTAGGTACAAGCATTGAGAATGTGACATTATATAGTCTGGTTTGTAGGTACCAGTGTTTGGGAATATAACATCATGTAGTTTGGTAGGCAGGAACCAAAGTTTGGGAACATGATGCTGTGTAGTGTGGTTGGTAGGTAGCAGTGTATTGATGTCTTTGTCCCAGACTACACAATGTTTGTTGTGTGCCATACTCACATGTAGATAAGAATGAGCATAGAGCTCAATGCCATCTTTGAACCAGGTGATCTGTGGCTGTGGTGTGCCTTTAGCCACACAGACAAACACAATCTTGTGGCCCAGCATGTATTCATAGTCAAAGTGAGATGCGTGCACAATCTTGGCACCCTGCAAACAGAAAGTCTTCACTTGCTAACGTCTTCTTTCTCCTAGATCATGCAGTTGTGTGTGTCTGTCTGTATTAATGGATCCCTAATGATAGTGCGGGGTGATGTGGTCAGATTAATACTCTCAATGTTACACGGGCACAGTGATGCTGCAAGTCTCACTGTCATGAAGAGAGTAAGGGCACTTCATTGTAATCTGGTCTGCTGGCATTCCAGTGTGTCAGTTACTCACATCATGGTTGTTGTAATACTGGTCCGACTCTGGGTCCCGATATTTTCCTGTTATGGGCAGTCCAATTTGCATCCTGCTCTTTGACCTGCCGCGACCTCGGCCTCTGCGTCCCTGGGCTCCAAAGCTGAGCATTAGCAGCACTAGCAACATTGCTGTCACTTGCCTTCCACTCATCATAGATTCAGCCCTGAAGAAAATTGGGCATTAACCCATAGTGATTTTATTTGAAAAATAGTACAGCATACTGACAGACAGGGGTAACAAGGTTCAGTACATATGGACATGAAGTGGAAATGAAAAGGGGAAGATAATACAGACAAGCAAAATTGTGCTTTTTGCTAAGGATATGAGTACTTCTTTGTCATTGTCACAATATGTAGTGGCTGAAACATTAAACAACTTGAAATAAGAAATTCATGTTATTAATAAGAGGAGATTGAGAAAAGGATTCAAATTGCATCCACAATGCTACCACAGCTCTAGCACATCAGTTGAATAGCTATGGCTACTTTACATATTGGAAATGGTGTGGAGTAACTTTTGTAATATTTTGGGGTGTATTCTGTGAGGTCTGTAGTAGGACAGAAAAAAAATGTAACAGTTCTGTTTGTATACACAGTGAAATCCTGATTTAATGTTCTTGCAATTACTGAAGGTCTGCATTTACTGAATATTTTATCTTTTGTATTCCCCATGCTGAAGTTAAGTGTAAAGAAGACTGTAATGGTGTACTCCATGACACAGTACACAGATTTTATCACTTTCAAAAGTTTTACAGTTTGAAGTTACACATATAAGTAGAATTTAATTTATGCCTGTAAGTACAGCCATGCCTACACTGGTTTTCATGAAACTCACAGATGTTCAACAACATTGTTTGCTGATTTATTATACCACATTTCTCTCAAATCAGTCAAAAGATGTGGAAAGTACAGATATAGGCATTTATGTCACTAATGAGGCATGGCCTTCACTGCACCAAATTCATAAATCTGGCAGTTGCTGAAGAAATTGTTGTGATCATATCTTGTACCAAATTTGGGCAAAAATGTAGAAAATACAGGTAAATTTCATGTATGCTCTTCAGTAAAGATGAATGTCATTTTGCCGATTTTCACAGCAGTCACAGTTATACTGTGGCTTTATGTAGAGACTTTCTGCACTGAATTTCACCCAGATCAGTCAATAAATATGGATAATATACATATAAATTCATTTAAACCCTTACTTAAAGTATGAGTGTTACTGATACAATTTTTACACAACTCACGCTTACAGACAACTTTTTATAAAAAACTTTTTATTGAATTTTGTGAAAATCTGAGAAGTGGTTTAGTTGAAGATACTAGGTCTCTGAAGGACAGATGGATGGACATGGTCTCAAACATAAGGCAGTCTGTTTTTTCTTCATAACAATGCCTAACAGACTAATGTTGTTCTGTATGTACTGAACTGAAATGTAGTACATACAGTAGATCCTTGACAATTTTATTTGGAGCAGATTTTCGTGTACACCTCATAACATTCATACTGCACAGACATTGCTGCACATAACATTTCATCACAACTCTTCTGAATATGGCAATGAACATTTGGATTCCATGCGAGTCACTGTTTCCTGATCATTTGAGTGTCTGGGTCAGCTCTCATGAAGGACTGACCATCATGGAGTTAGTAAACAACTGAATATTTATTTAGATTTCTCAAAAACAGCACAACACAACAATTAATGTGGATGATAGGATATATTTGTGTGTTTAGATGCCATAAATTTTATCTATACTTACCTTCCAATTTGTGGAATAAACTTTAAGGTTTTCAAACACAGGGATTATACAATGTTATGCGAGATTTGAGATTCACACTGTAGTGGTTATGAAGTATACTCTCTTTTAATATGTGGTTGTATGTAGTATGGTAGAAATGTATTATGTTTCGGAAGAACTGGCTGCCTGCATCTTCAGGCTCCAAGAATTAAAGGCAGGAGGAGTATTTGCAAGAGTAGGTGTACCATACTTCTCCAACCCTTGGAATATGAGCTGTTTCTGAATGCAATGGGTTGGTGGCAGTGACTGAGTGACTTGGTGGCTACCTACCATGAATGTTGTGTAGCCCTCCCCAGTGGAACAATCTAACATTGTATAATTAGTTTATCTGTGACCACATAGCAGTGCTAACAATCACGAGGAGAATTCTTCCTGCCAGATAACCAGAAATACATTTGCCCTCTAACCACAACGGAGTGACCAGAGACTAAAATGAGTGTAGGTTTCAGTTACGTTTTGAGACTGTGTGTGAGTGGCCACATTGAGGTCGTATTTCTTGAGCCTTGTTTTGAACATACTTACTTACTCCATGGTGCAGAGTCCTTCTTGAGAAGCTAACTGGTTTGCAGCTAGTCAAGAAATTGCCCGCATTTCACGGAACCTGAAGGTTCATTACCTCACTCACAAGCGTCCGTCAACTATCTCTATCCTGGGCCCACCCAATCCAGTCCATATACCCACATCCCACCTCCTGGAGATCCATCCTAATATTATCCACCCATCTACGCCTAGGTCTCCCCAGTGGTCTCTTTCCCTCCGGT
>Ga0123354_10001308_pt1 | contig 29697 bp, 18 predicted proteins | sample TergutLab28metaG_2_FD_97872 | JGI IMG/M metagenome (GOLD analysis project Ga0123354, IMG submission 97872) | Labiotermes labralis P4 segment gut microbial communities from Petit-Saut dam, French Guiana - Lab288 P4 | ecosystem: Host-associated > Arthropoda: Insects > Digestive system > Gut ... | reverse complement strand
TCTTACTTATAAATTACAGAGTTTCATCAAGTTTGCGAATTACTGAAATTCCTTGTCCACTTCCTTTATGTGCCAAATTGTTTTTTAGTTTTGTCATTTTAATATATGTGTGTATGTCTGCTTAAAAATTACCAGGCTTTCCTCAGACTCTGTACAGAAGGCATACCATTCTCAACCCCTAGGTATTGCGTTAGTCTTATAAAATGGTTTATAAAATTCTTCACTTTTCGCCAAGCAGGTCAGAATCCGTTATGTGTCGTAAATTCTAAATACTTTACTTTATTGTGTGGAATTACTGTTAGGAAAACTAAGAAATATGGCAGATCTTTGCTGCAGAGTCGGAAGAATTACTGCATATGATGTTGTCAAGTAACAGCCTGCTCCTATCCTCCTGTGTGCTTCTTCAGACGAAGAAATTTCAAAGAAATTTGATATAAGTTTACGACAGCACAGAATAATGCCGCATTGATATAAGAATATAGAGCACAAAGTTAACGTAGATTTAGGATATTTACAGATAATACTGCTAGTAGCCCTCTTTGGAGAACTCGCTTTGGAAGAGGCCATGGACCCATCGTAAGAAAAACTACTTAATTATTATTATTATTATTATTACGTTTTTTAATTAATCTGGTTCTTGAATTAGCGAGTTCGGAGAAAGAGTGCATGAATTTCAGTTACACTGAGTTAAATGAATCATATTATTCGAATTTAATGCAATGATTTATTTGAGTCAGTGAGCGAGTGAGAGAGTATATTAATTCATGTTCAGTTGTGTTACCTGAGTGCGATGTATTTGAATACAATGCAGTCAGTTTCCTTAGTTAGATGTATTTGTACTGAGTGAAATGATTTTTCTGAATAAGGCGTATTTGAATTAAGTGCAATGAGTCATCTAAGTGGGTCAGTGCGAGAAAGTACGAGAAAAGAGTAGCGTTTATTTCTGTAGGCTGAGGTGGTTTTGGAGAACTTTAAAATTAATAGTTGTCGGGAATAATGTTTTGGCGATTCTCAGTTGAAAGCCCACAACGCTTCACAGGTTGGATCTGTCTCCGTCTTGCAGTGGAATTGGGAAATTGGACAATGTCCAAACCTGCCGCTACGACAGTGACCATAGGCCTATCACATCATCAAAGTCCCTTCAAACTATACAAACAAACAAAAACACATACGGACAAAACTGACTCCTGCGAATTGCAAAAACAATTGGGTATATTAATCACGAATCATAAAATTGAGCTGTATGATTCGATCGACTTATATGTAATTACATGCATGGCTCTCAAGCCTAAAATTCAGCTACGTAACACACCAAAGTAATTAATATGGTTATCAGAAGTTTTAATACGGTACACATCGGTTGTTTTAATTGGCTTTCATAACGTAATAAAAGACACCGATTGGCTTCAAAGTTCATCGGTCTGGAGCGGAACTGATTAAATTGGAAATCATAACATAACGAACTAATTTTTCCGTATATCCGTTCTGCGAACAAGCATTGCTTAGTCGTACATCAGACGAACTTCGTCGGCCTCTTTTGTCTGCAGCACTTCCAAGGAATTACGTCACAGGTCACGTTCTTAGTCGGAAATTCCTAAAATTTTGCAAAAACAATTGAAATCTACAGCACATATGGGAGGAAGAATCGAAAAATCTGATGCCGCAACACGTATTTATTATTAATTTGTAAGAAAACTTATTTTGTCGAGATACTATGAAAAGTCAAGTCACACTTTCAATCGCTTTTATCAAGTAAAATCCATAACTACTGTGTTCGTATTCAACTAATATCCAAATTTAAGAAATCTCTACAGGTTCGTTACTGAATGCTTTGATTAAACCTGGTTTTTCCCTCAACGTTTCTGTGGGGTCAGACTTCGAATTTTGCGGTGTTTCAGAAACCTATTAATTTAGTTATTGCTTTTTTGAATGCAGGGATCGAATCAAAGTCAATTTTACAACAAATGTGCATTAAATTCTTTTTCCATTAGTTGGCACAGAGCCTCGTTTAAACGTGCTTTCATTTCAGACCTTGGCCACATAGTCAAACACTGACGACTGTTATTCATCATTTGGAGCATGAACGTCACAAATAGACTTAGAAATTAAGAATTAAAGAGGAGTGCTGACTTCTGGCCAAAATCCGATGAGGGTTTCCCCTTGCTGCGAGCCATCATAAACCGAATATTTGCGGGGTACCATGATGTGTTAAATACCCCGAAACCGACGCCAAGTCAGTGGCTACTGCCTGAATGAGACTCGCGCCCTATCAGAAAGCGAGAAGTTTATATATCTTTTGTTATTCCTCACGAGACTCCAAACTATCCCTTAGTTTCCTTCCCTTCACCTACAGCATGCATGTGACCTTATATTGTTTTCTTCCCCACATCATTTATATATCATTACTTCATACAAACAGAAGAAACACATTAGGGTCTGTGGAGAGAATTCATATGTAAATACAGACCCTGTGCTTCTTAACACTACCGCTTATACCATTTGTAACACGTCTACGTCTGTGTAAAAAAGTCCTAAATATTCATTTATGGTTCCACGTGAACTGTTAGTCTTCACTGGTATACATGATCCAAAAGCATCAACTCAAACTCCTTATACACAGATGTTGCTCACACATGAGTATAATTTGGCCCTTACTTCTCACGTATGAACCCAAACTGCAAATCCTGACGTGCGTGTAAACTACAAGGCAGTGAACTGACACAAACAACCCGAATAAAAATGGACGTATGAAGTAAAGGTAAAGGTAAAGTTGCCAATGCGCGCGACATAAAGGCATATAGGGAGGTAGAATTAGGGTACCACTAACTCCGTACTAGATGGATGTGAATACACGTGATAATTTCAGGCTCCTGTTGATTTACTCCCGGGAAATGAGTCGCAAGTACTCATTGAAGATGTCTAGACGTTTTGGTGGGATCCATTAAGCACTTACTATACATATAAGACTCACATCTTTACATTTATCAGATTATAATGCGATTTACAATCCTACCTCATTAGGTTCATTTAGAGATCCTTGCATAAATGAAGACAGAATAAAGGCGTCGTTTCTTTCAGTCTGTCCGCATATTTAACATCCACAATGACAGATGTTATTTCTACCATACTAGGAGTCTAGACGAAGATGGCTGGCGAACTTAATATTTGTTAGATTTTACACAGTATGAATGACACTGACTCCAAGTAAAACTTCTTCTATTATCTCGAAACAGGGCCAAAACGTCGCAGAACAACAAAACTAAAACACACTAAAATATAAACTGGTATTTGAATTTGATTCAGTGTATTGGTTCTGAAGGAAATACAAGCAAATTTTTCTTTAGTCCCATAACGATAAGCAATAGAATATATCTAGTTAGGTCCTCTTCGTACCAAGTATATTGCATCCGAATTAAAAGGACAATAAAGACACCAACCTCACATAAATAACGCATCTAAACCTCGCGTGTACTTCATTGCAATATACAACTTCAGCCATTTTAGACACTTTTATATTGTTAATATTTTGGTCCAAAAAAGAAGAAATGTGCCGCTCAAATTTAACTTCAAAGAACACACATTTCCTGCATAACGAAAATGTAGCTGGGTAGGTTTTGTGGCACTCTTCAGACTCAGATTTTGTATTTTAATAACCTACGTTAGTAACTGTTCATAATATGTACTCATCTGAAGTTCAGTGGTATCTTTACCACCATCTGTAACGTTAAGAACCCTAGCACTTCGCAAAACAGTGCAATCATGTATCTTTTATGATTCTCACAGTAAACAGCAATTATTTTGCTAGATAACATCAGCTTGTTAATCTTTATAATGGAGATAATATGTGTTTTCTGTTATGTAGGCACTGCCTTGTTAGTAGACCTAACATATACATTAGCGTCCGTCTTCGGAAGGATTAATATATTCAACGTTGTTCTTGTATCCTTAAAGAATTTTTGTTGGATCTAGCCATAACTCGGTATATATAATTGTTGTTCTTTGTACGCGTGCGTAAGTATTCTGTTTCTGTTGGCACCACGATTATCTGATGTTTCAAAAGTTACTTCCTTATTACCCTGACGAACTGAACCACGAAATACGAGTAGACGCTTTCAGAAAGCGTAGGAACATTCTGAACATTTAAGAAGAGGAACAACAAGCACGCTACTACAGAAAATTTACAATATTTCACATTTCATTCCGACTCAACAACAGTAATTTCTAAGGTTGAGGGAGTCCAACTTTCTCCTTGTAATTTATCGGCCTTCTCTCTCTCCTTCTGAAATCAATCAGGGTTACAAGCAAGTTGCGGAACGAACCGCGTTTACGCGGGTATGCAGAACATAAAAAACAAGATATGAAACTAAAAATGAAAAGCAACGAGAAGAATGGGAGATGAGCGATCGAAATGAAACCGAAAAAGCCAGTTAGTCTTTGTTACGACTTCTACAAACATCTTGAGCATAATCCACAAATTAATGTAAGTGTATGGCGAATACAAATTTATTGAGGTGACTGCGTGGTCATAGTGGCGTTTTAGAGCATTTTTAAAATGAAAGACCAAGGACCGTCAAATTTCTAGCCGGTTAGTTACAGAAGTAACTTTGAATGTGTTTAATTGGTCAAGCAATGGCTGCAGTTTGGCGGATATGTGCAAGGTGTTGTAAAGCCGGTAGAAGACGCTGCTAAGATATGAGGTGACATGTTTCAGGGTAATAAGTTTCAAACGAAATTTTGGCAACATCGCCGTCTCCATTGGGGCCCAAAGCCGTTTAATTTCGCCGCCTTCTTTAAGCACAAGAATAGAAGCAAGTACATGAATTGCCTTTCTCTCAGGAAATCGATTATGTGTGGCATTCACAGAAGGATGAAAATGTATTTCTCCTGCTGCAGACAGCGATGGAGTCTGAAATTTTGAAAAACAACAGGTACCTGAAGTAAACGGGACATTTTCCATAATTTGAGGAACAAGTTTTGTTCTTTTATTGAAATTTACGTTAATAAATTGTGGATAGGGCCCAACTGTAAAGATGCGTGTTGCGGCCCAAGACTTAAGGCTCAGTGTATTGTACACGTAGTTACCAGATGAAAATCAATGGTGAGCTTCAGGCTGCGACCATTTTATTCCCTCTTATACACACGTTATTCGATATGTTATTTTATCGGAGTGGTATTACAGACGGACTGGTAAACGAAGGACTTTAAATTGGCCAACTGGAAGTCCGGCCCACTAAGTTATCACAACTCAGGTTCATAGAAACACGACCTCCATTCAAGTACGCCTTCTAGTCTGAAAATAAAATCTCATAACTGGTCATAATTTTTCACACGAGGTGAAGTCACATTTTAATTTCCACTTGGTGCATGTAACTTAGCACTCCCATAATTCACGTGTCAGCATTAACCAAGACTTTGACGGTAAATAAGCTTACATTTCAAGCAAAGAATCTTCTTGGTGTTACGAAAAAATTTAATTCTGTACTACTGCAGATCTGGCAACAATGAGACGTCTAGCGTGTCCACAGAAATAAAACGTGCACACAAAAATGACAGTTATTCAAAACAACGACATTTTAGAAGCATTAAATGCTTATGAATTTAATTAGTCTAATACGAACACTTCGTGTGGGCCACAGAGAGCAGAGCCGCAATCAACAGACATAGGCTTATGTACAGTGAAAAACGCAGGTAAAATTTCACTTACTTTTCTTATGCTTCCACGCCAAAGGTTAACGTTAAAACTAAAAGCTATCAAAATTGTTCAAATTTGGGGCGTCGTCAAATATGACATCAGGATTCTCCTTCTGAGGATTCTCCTTATTTTCTTCAGTCTCTTCAAAATGTTGAGCTTAAGTTTAGCGACGAAACATGGTGTTTTGTGTCAAGGTCCAGTCGCACCGCGCAGTAAACGCCCTGTAACTCGGATATAAAAATCAATTAATTAATACTGTGTGAGGAAACAATACAGGCAAATTAGGTATAACGTAACATTGAGGTGCGTTCTGCGTTCGTGCAACAATTGCTGTAGTGGAAGAGCTCTAAGTATTAAATATTCTGAGTGTATTTTTGTGGCCGTAGGTATCCAGCGTGCAGTGCGCATGCGTCATATTGTCATCTATGGTCCTTCCGGGTCTACAATATTTCTCCACAATATCCTATAGAAGACATGATTTTTCGAAAAAAAAGAAGGTTATTGAACACAGAGTATGTGTTTCAATTTTCTCTACTACATTTGTCTGAACATTCCTCATTCTAGTAAGAACTGATCGAGATATAATCGATAATGCATGTCTTCACGTAAAGTACCCGTAATTCTTGTCAGAATTTAATGAAACTTGAATTTTTTGTCACATTTTCCAAAAATTCTCAAATATCAATTTTCATGCAAATCCGTTCATTGGACGCCGAGTTGTTCCGTGCGGACGGACGGGCGGACGAAAGGACAGAAGAGCAGACATACATGGCTAAGCTGATAGTCGCTTACGCAATTTTGCAAAAGCGCCTAACGATTGCCGTTTGTTTTCAGATCCACATAAAAAGAATAAATGTAGTGTGTAATGAAGAGAGAGTAACCACTAGACTTAGAAGAATAGTCCATGTTTAAAACTGCCCATCTTACGTCCTTCAAAATTAATTATGTGCTTCTGATGCTGGTAGTGATTATTATTATTATTATTATCATAATCATCATCATTGAATTTCTCACTTCTCACCTTTGGCTGGGAAATATTCACCCATCCTGGGATGTAGTAATCAACAGTATTAGGCTCGGTGGTCTTATTTGTAGTTTAAAAAGTTTCTTACAATTGAACATGTGCCAAGAATTACTGATTTTTGCAGTTATTCGAGTGCAAGTTAAGTCTTGTTTGACTTTGTGACAGTGACTTTGAAATTACTCCCGTAGATTATATTACTATCGAGACCACTTGTGCTGCCTTTCCATTCCACACAGCATATATTTCATTCGCCAGTTCTTGGTATTATTATTATTATTATTTAGTTTGTATTATTGTCATGACTATTTTATTTATATGTTATTATAACACTTTTATTCCGATATTCACTATTAACTTCTTAACCGAATTTAAATTTTGTTGCTGCGGCACATCAGATACTTCTCTTCCATAAACTTAGTTACCTTGACTTCTAATTACATTACATTACTTGGTACTAAATCTACCTATCACATACATCTTCCTACCAACAGTCTACAAAACGTTACTTTCCCGTCTCTTGCACTTTCCAGGGTGCGACAAGGCTACATGTTGAGACCCCTTTTTTTTCGAAACTTTTGACGAACATCTTTGTCCCAAAAATTCATTCTTACAGTTTCCTGTTGTTTGTTGATTGTCTAAAAATATTTCATTTCCTACCACCTGTTCAAAATTATACGAATATTAGCATCGTCAAAACCAACGCTCATGTTAATTCCGTCCGTGAATTTGACCGTACGATACTTATTTCATTTACTGACTCGTGATTATTGATTGTGTAACAGGTATCGATGTTATGAGGGACGGTACAACGTATTTTCATCTTTACATACATTACACGTGTTCCCACGCAATAAAGCTCTCTAGGGTTAGGTCAATATATTCCCTATTTGTTTTTATTTCGATAACATTATTTCTGTAAGATGCCATCTTTTAAGTGCGGTCAAGTTTTGCTTACATTTGCAGGTTCCAATAAACTGTCCGATAGCCCACAAGCTCTCAAGTTTATGTTACAACCGATCTACTCAATCGGCCACTTTTCCCATTTTAATGTATCGGGTAACTTACGACACTCAGACATCCGGATGGATGTTCCACTGCTACCAATAGCACCTGCCGATTGTCAGCAAGAACAACATTTACCTTACGCACAGTTTTTCCTCTACGATATTAGAGGTCCTGACAGTGGTGCTGCTGAAGATTCAAGTTTTTTTGCGCTGACGCGTATATATGTACCGACATTTCGAAGACACGACGCTCCTCCGAAACGACGTAACTATTAAACATTTGACAAGGGGTAACCTGTCAGAAGATTTGAATTTTCAGTTTTCAGGCTTGTTGGGAAAAGCTGCGGAAAGCGACTGTTAGCTTCATCACGTCTGTCTGTCTGTCCGGCCCTCAGTCCGTCCGTCCGTCCGTCTGCCCTTCCGTCTGTGTGTCTTTCGATCCTCATCGAACTAAACGGCTACCACTGGACTTTTTGTTATGAAATTGATATTTGAGTATTTTTCTAAAATTCGTCGAGAAAATTCATGTCCTGACAAGAATAATGGGTACTTTACATGAAGACCAATATACATTTATGGTAACAGTTCACCGAATTCTTCTTAGGATGAAAAGTGTTGCGGACGGTATCTATAGAGAAAATTGAAACACATTTTAAATTCAATAACGCTTCTTCCGAAAACCGTGCCGCTTATGAGATAATGTGGAAAAATATGGTACAGCCAGAGAGGCTACAAATAACAGTATAATACGGCGTATGCGCATTGCACGCTGGATACGTAAGGCTACAAACATATACCCAGAATATTTAATACTTATTGTTTTTCCACTGCAACAATGGTTGCACTTAAGCGCCTCAGTGTTACGTGATACGTACACTGCCTGTCTCGTTATTTCTTGACACTCTTCGGTTTGTCGTTACTGTTATTTTATTTCAGCTTTTTTGTTTAATCGTTTGGCTTTCTACTGCCTACATTTATACCGCAAGCACTCTATCAATTAATTGTTATGATTAATTTCTCACAACTAGCAACGGAATTGAATTGTTTCTGGAAGTGTCATTACTCCTGTGTTGATTTTAAACCTCAGAAATTTTACTTTGTTGATTTCAAACCTCAACTATCCTTCTCCTAATGCGCATTAGCTACTAATGTCACATGCAGAGATTCTGGTTTTTCAGGAAAAAGTTGATTTTCTTGAATATTTATTAACTTGATTCTTCTACTTATAATTTACGAAAAATTTGGTTGTTGCTCTTCCTGTTATTAGATACTACTAGACCAGTTTCGGTCCTGTCGATGTATTTATTGCCTCTTGTTTCTTCTTCTTATTTTATTTCAATCTTTCACTCCACAAGGCATGTACATTCTCCATAAGGCCTGCTCAAATGATGTCATTATTATTATTATTATTATTATTATTATTATATTTATCATTACTTTTATTGTCCATATGTGCCCTTATTACCACTCGTCCACTATTACTAAGGTATTAAATTACATATTAAATATGCTGATCATTAAAATCATGCTCTTTTCTATTTCTTTGGTTAAATTTCAAACTTTAATTAAATCATTCCTAAATTTTTCTTCTTTTTCTTTTCCTTATTTCCCTTTTGTCTTAATTCAATGCATCCTTGCCTACCTGGGCTGTTTCTGAACTTGGACATTCCAGTCAGCACGTTAATAAACCAAGAATTTAATTTTTATTCTCATTCTCATTACCATGACAGGTTTTTCATTGCATTTACATTATTTTATCCTTCTACGTTGTAATTCCAAGTTGCTTAACATTTCCGAGACCCATACATACTTGGTCTCTAATCCATGTTAATGGTATTGGTGGGGCCCCCAACCGTTTCACAGAACAACACGTATTATTTGCCGATCTAGGTAGCCATGCGGTCTAAGATGTGTTTTTGCGGCCGTTCGCTTTGTGGAATTGTAGGTTCGAATCCCGCAGGTGTCTCTAATGAGTGTTGTGTGTTGTCATGTATAGGTCTCTGCGAAGAGCCGATCACTTGCCCAGAGGAGTCCTACCGAGTGTTGCGTGTTTGGGTGTGATCTCGATAACTCAGAGAGTGAGGAGGCCTTGGCCCACTAGGGCTGTCGAGCCGTTAAAAAGAAAATAAGTTATTTATCACTCCTCTCCGAATCAGAGACAGCGCACAATCAAATTCAGGCACAATCATTTCTTCTTATGCCTGAGTCTAAAAGTTATGCACAAAAATTACTTTTATGTGTGTGGACTTCGGGTCCCTATATCTATTTTACATCCGATGCCTACTCCAAGAAGCTATTATTTATACGCATTTAAAGTAAAGTTATTTCGCGTAACTTTTACTTTGTTTTATCGGCACAGAGGCGGTTGGGCTAAATCATCATTGCATGACAATGTACAATATTATCTAATTCTGTCACAGTGCTGTAACCGATCAACCGATGAGTGCTATTGGCGAGTGCTCTTACTGTAACTCGATGCAGCAGGACTTCTTGAAAAGCTAATAGTTGCTTAGCCGGACAAAATTTCTCCACCATGTGGAACTCTAAATTTCATTGTCATATTAACAACAGCCGCTGCTGCACCGTACCACCATAACCATCACCATAGCCATAACCACCACCACCACCATTAACTTTATATTACACCTACTGGTTTATAGTTACTTTAAAATAACTGCCTTTGACTGTGGAAACTAAATACGTACGTATAAGGTCTTACTGAACGTGTGCTGCACCAGTTGGTAGATGAAAATATTCAACCTGGGCACGAAATACAAAATTAAATTTTCAGCAACTCCTTGTACTTCATCGTGTTTGATCAAGGGTAAATATCGCCGGTTTTATTGTCCACGTATAAAATTAGCACCCGGACTGAAGAACGCAAAATGACAAAAACTGCACACAGCGATGTGAATCCTTAAAAATTTATTTACAAGCCGCGAACTGCTTTGTGGCAACGAGGTTTCCGTCAGCGTCTAATATCGTATTCGTTTCCTAGCAACGCCGGGTTTCGGCCACGTTCCCTACAGAAATGACAGTACTTTAAATATACAGCATTATTAATACGTTGTTTTAATATGGCCAGGGTCTCTCTCTCTCTCTCTCTCTCTCGCTCGCTGTGCGTCGCTCACATAATGAATACAGGGCGACACAAAATCCTAGCAATGACCAGATACTGAAACTGTCCCTTTCACCCGACATTACAGCGTTCCCTCCAAACTTACAAGACCATTTCTACATTACTGTTCAACGTATTAAAAACTCGGAATTGAAAGAAATGTACAGATCAGTTATTTGTCCCTATATTTTCTATTTTCCTTATAAATAATCCTTACCTATTCTATGTTTTTTGCGCCGTGAATTATAATATAATTATAAAATATAAACCATCAAAATGCACATTTTCTAAACTAATATTTTATTTTTTAATTTTGGTGTCTTCTACATGTTCCGAAACCGAAGGTTCATCTTCAGGAAGACAGCTGTATATGCAGTTAGGGTATGGTACGTTTTACATGCATTAGTACAAGTAGTTAATATGTAGAAGAGTGTCTTCGAACATAGAGTTTATGTTGTATAATCCTTATCCAATAATGTAATAATTTACGAGCGTAAGCCCCGTAAATTATTACATTACTGACTGTGTTTAATTTTTCGGTAAATCTGTGTGTGCCTTATTTACAATAACTCCATCACAGCAACTCTTTTACATTTACAGAACACCCTGTTAATATAGTTCTTGTTTCGGAATTAATCAACATATTTCTTGGTTAGACTGCTACAGACAATTCCAAAGCAATATGAACATGAGAAAGTGTGTGTTTTTGAACAAGGTGTGATCAAGAGGGCCCCTGTGATTGCATCGCAAAACTTATTGTTTACTATCCGGATGGAATAATTCGTATCACATCGGTCCCTTTCCAACCCAACACACGTATCCCAGCGTTTCTGTTACATTCCAGATAGCGTCACGATAATTAATATTAACTGTTTATTATGGCTAATGTAAATATTCGAGTAAAACTTCTAACCCTGGGAATACATTGATTAAATTACACTGAAACACGCTAATTTAATAGCTGGCTAATTCATACTAGGAAAAATAACGTTATCACTTTTAACTTCACAATTTATAATTAATTTTTCAAAATGCAAGATTAGCCGAAATACCGACAGCCATAACAAATGTGTTTTACTTTCTTGAATTCTTCAATGCAAATTTCGTGAAGAGCCTAGGCAGTAGGCCACAAAATTTCGTGAAGAGCCTAGGCAGTAGGCCACAAAATTTCGTGAAGAGCCTAGGCAGTAGGCCACAAAATTTCGTGAAGAGCCTAGGCAGTAGGCCACAAAATTTTCATTCATATCCGCCATAACATTTCCCATTCGACGCTTTAAAAACAACAGCAGTTGCGAAAGCATCGTGAAATAAAACAACACCCAAATTACCTAATGATAAAACCTCCTGGGCACTAAGCATTAAACTTAAAAATTACAAAGAGTAGCTCATGTAGGCCTACTTTTTTTTGGTTTGTTTTTGGCGCAACAACCCCCCCAGCGGGCCAGGCCCTCCTCATTCACGAGGCTTCTAAATCACACACAACGACGTATCACAATCAGTAGGACTCCTCTGGACGAGTGATCAGCTCGTCGCAGAGACCTGTACCTAACAACACACAACACTCACAACTGACAGACATCCATGCCCCCGGTGGGATTCGAACCAACAATCTCAGCAGGTGAGCGGCCGCAGACCTATGGCCTAGACCGCGCGGCCACTCGTATCGGCAGGCCAACCTTTAGGAAACCAAAATTACTTAAACACTAAAATTTTCTATGCATCATGCACTTCAGTCTTCCTACTAACAACTTTCGATTTTACGCCAGAAATCTGTAATTACATCCACAGGATGGATATTTTAAGGGTACACTGTAAAATTTCTGTATGAAAATATTACAGGAATAGACCTTTTATTCTCGTAAAAAAAATGTATATGACCAATCGTTCACACCCTGTAGCATTTCCTCCCAATTCAAAACGAAGGGACTTCACTAGACTTTCAGCATCTAATTCTGTGCGACCGGCTTTGATGTTTTAAATTATACTTTAAATTCTACCCTCTCATTCGTGTGGTATACAGATAATTTAAAAAATTTAGTCACGAGAATAAAACAGAGGTAACTTACTTTACCATTTGCAATCAGAAATACATATAAATCCCATATACAAAGCCAAGTCCGTGCCGTGTGCAAGGCTCAAACTACACTACAGTTTCCATGGTTACGAGTTGTTTTTATTGTTTACCGCTCCACTCGTTCCCTGTTTAAGTAAAAATATATACAGAGAGCATTAATATTTTCACAGTGAAAGATTAAAGTGAAAAACAAGAATTGATCAAAATCAGTTACAAATACGTGTATACCCAATAGAAGACGAAAAAAGTACGAAAGGAAGAAAATGTAATATTTTCCATATTCCATGCATTGATTAGATCCAAAAGGAGTATTAAAGACCAACAAAAACACTTTAATTTTATTGACAAAATTTTATAGTAATGTTGTCACCACATGTTTCGGCCAGTAATCTGGCCATCTTCGGGGTGATTTCTTTGATAAAAGAATAAAATTATAAGTAAACTGATCAGAATCACTACATATTATTAACTGTTGGGTGATTCTGACACGTTTAATTACAATTTTATTCTTGTATCAAATAAATCACCCCGAAGAAGACCAGATAACTGGCCGAAACATGTGGTGATAATATTACGGTCAAATTAAGTCAATAAAATTAAAATCCGTTTATTGGTCGTCGATACACTTTACGAAGATAATTAAGTTGAACTAAAGGTAGAACAAGACGCACAGTTGATCTGCAATGAGATAAATAATCGACTACACGGTTCAGATTCGATAGTTGCGATTGATCCACAGAATGAGTGACTCAGTACTGTATCTGTCTGCTCCAACAATATCGGGGATGCCATACCATGGATTTAAATTGAAAGGGGAAGCAATGGTTAATTTGGTCGGGAATTTTCATCCAAACATCCGTTTATTACACAATATAACAAGTTTATTGATCAAGGAAATGCGTAAAATTCTTTGAAGGTAGAAATTTTAACAGGCACCTTCGCAGGGGATGAAGCCATTCTTCCAAGAATTAATTAGGTTCGGAGCGAAACATACTGAACTGTCACTTCAACTGAAAATGCGAAAGTTTACAGCAACACCATCATTCAAAATGACCCTAAACCGATCAGAGGCGAATACGCGAAAATGTTCAGGTTTATCTTCAAAGCCTATTTCCTCTAACGAACATTTATGTCGTGACAAGCCATGCATCACAAGCAGGAATATTATAAAAACCTGCATCAAACAAACAACAAGTCAGGAACCTAATTTGAACAATGAGAGAGTTTTAACCGAGAATGTTTTCCACGTCAAAAGAAATAAAGTCCAATAGCAATGTAGTTTTTAGTCAATGATTGTTATATTCTTGTCTTTATTACGAATAAAATACAATATAGTACCGTATATTTGTTAATATGTTATTTCTGGAGACAAACACGCTCTAAAGTTACATATATTCAGTTCCTAGGACACAGAAAACAAAAGCGTCTTCATTTAAAAGACCAATTGTTTAGCCCTGCTTCGAGATGCAATAATGCTTATTCGTGGAATCCTATGAACCGTATAGAGTATGTAGGGAATATCGCGGTATTTCTTTAATATTAAATAACAGCCTCCATTCTTTAAAGGATAAAACTTCCCTTCATTTGGAACGAAGATGTAGAGAGTGATTCAAAATGATGGACTCAATTGAACGGTACCAGACGTAGGAAATGTAGTCAATCTTTTTGAATCAGCCTGTCTTTGCAAATTTACTTGTCTAAATTTTACGTTGGGGCATCTCGTTCTGTTGAGTGAATACGCTGACAGCCAACAGACTGTCAACAACAACTACTTTAAACACCTTTTTATTGTCTAAAACATGCTACATGTTCCGAATTTCAAACGTATGAGAGGCAGGAATTTTATACAGCGAAAAAAAAAAAGTTAACTAGAAAGGCACGAGCTAACAAACGTAGAACTTTCAGACATTAACCTTTAGACACCTAATGTCAACTATAGTGGACGTACCGCACCGCTAACCTCTAAAGTTGCATTTTATATATTTATTCAACAAATATAGATACTTAATATTTTAAACATGGTATATACTCTCCGTTTTCTTCTCTTCAAAATGCAGTTTGTTTCATAATTCTAACGTATATGGTTCCTATATTATTGACATTTTATATACAGGGTGTGCTAAAATTTAAAAAAATAATTCCAGCGACAAAAGGTTAACATTCTACTGTCTAAAATATTTGTGACTGGTTGTCTATTGTTTTATCTTCGTACTTATCTACATACTGAGGACCGCGGTAGCAACAGTGGTTAAGGTGCTGCGTTGCAAATCGGAGGGTCGCTGGTTCGATTCCAGAAGGTTTCATTTGACATAATCCTTCCGATCGCACTATGGCCCTGGGGCCGACTCAGCCTCTAACAGAAATGAGTACCAGGAGTATTTCCTGGGGGTAAAAGTGGCCGGTGCGTAAGGCTGACAACTTTACCACCATCCTGGGCCATTGTCACGTAATCTGGGAAACTTAACTCCCTGGAACCCTCTGGGCATCTCGGGCCTGTAATGGGACTGATGTTTTATTTTACTTATCTGCATACTGAGTCGATAGCTGACGTGACTTAGGAGCGTCATTACATGGCGTCTGCAAAAACAGCCCATCAGTCTCGCTAACGGAAACCATCGATAGACGCCCCTACTCTAAAGCATTTTTTGCGATTAGTGTTATGTCTAGTTACCCCTGTCCTCTTACAAGGAATAATAACGAGCAGGAATTCAGGGAAACTTTTAGTTTCATAATACAAGAAGTTCACAACAGAAACAAAGAAAATTGCCCTGATACGTGTTCTATATCCGTGCATGAAGGAATGTTTTACATTATACGATAAACCAACAAATGCGCATTTATAAATATGTTCAATCACATGTGGGATGGGCGGGGTATATAGCACGTATGGAGAAGAGGAGACGTGCATGCAGGGTTTTGGTGGGGAAACCTGAAGGAAAGAGAATTTGAAGACTCAGGCGTTGATGGGAGGATAATAACAAAATGGTTCTTCAAAAAGTGGAAAGGGGGGCACGGACTGAATTGATCTGTCTCAAAATAGGGAAAGGTGACGGGCTGTTGTGAATGCGGTAAAGTATTTCCGGATTCAATAAACTGTGGGGAATTTCTTGACAAGCTGAGAAACTGTCAACTTCTCAAGAAAGACTCTATTCTCCAATCACATATTCTTAATAACACTAAGATACATGATGAACCAATAAATGCACGTTCATAAACATTTTCAATCACATATTCTAAATAATATTAAGAAAGTGTGATTGAACATATTTAGAAACGTGCATTTGTTGATCTGTCATCTAAAAGTATAAAATCGTCCATACACAGTGCATTGATAGAATGACTTATTGAAACAAATCAGTCAGTGATATGAAAGTAGAGAAAACGTTTCGAAAAATGACGCCATAATTTTCTGGATTGACAATCCCTCAGCGCTAAACACCAGACATACTCCTCCAGTGTCTAATCTAAAGTTGTTAGTAGGATACAAAGTTTTTATGGCGTCGCTTAGCAAGGCATAACGACTCCTGTATCTACCTCAAATCAAACAAGTTCGTCCACCTGTTCGCACGTCTATCTAACGGAATGCCCGCCTGCCTATCTATCCACCTATCTAGTTACATGACCGCTTGCTAGCATGCCAGTCAAGTTCACCTGTAGTATTTGATTGTTTAGGTTTGCACGTGTTAATCCACAGTATATATGTTACGGAATTTCAATATGAAGCCCAGTGCTGCGTACATAGTTTCCACAGTTTCTAGTAGCTTATTTGTATTCAAAACCATGAAAATATTGGCGTTGATATTCTCGTACTCGCTGTCATTGTTTTACGAATGCAGAGAAAATGTACGTAATACGAGGCTGCGTAAAACATTGGTATCAGTTTTTCACGGCCTAACCTCAGAACCACGTGCAGACTGCTATCGCAGACTGGTAACTGCCGTTAAGTATTCTTGCGTCATTATTTAATAATGTATTAATACCATAACTTTTAGTCACAATAAGTTTGTGGATATACATGCACTGAAAAAAAACAGCTTATTCGCTATATTTTAAGAACCATGGGAGTGTTGTGATGTTGCAGACCAGCAGGAGAAGATACGATTGAATTTAAAATCAATTCAGATGGCACTAATATAAAAGATAATTTCGGATAGATTTACTTTTCTCCCTAAATTTGGTAAATATTCAAAGCATAATCAGTATTTTATTTTAGGATCGTTTGCGTCTGCATGGTGTGTTTAACTCGCATATCCTGTTTGAAATAAGCGCAAGTTAAACAGTAAAATCTTTCAAAGAAAGTTATATACAACTGCGGCTCTTACATAATTCGAAGAGGAATATGTCTACAGGCAAGCACGCATCAAGGTAATGCAATAATTAATTCTACAAAAAAACAACAAATTAAAAATATAGTCCTGACTATAATAAACAAGATTTTCATTCGAATTTGACAACAGACTTGTAGGATGTGACGTTTTTACAGCGCAACTGAAGAATATTCAAGTTATCTGCGATATTATGCCGTACAGACTTGTAAACAGTTACCCACGTATCGAAGACTTTTAATGTCTCCAACTTCAAGGTCAAGCAGTCAAAAAAACAAGGGATGAAGTCGAGAAGAAGATGTAACGCAGAAGACAGTAATTCTAGAAATCTCAGTATTTGTGCCCTGCGCAAAAGCTATGCGTTGTTTGAACGATACATGAGGAAGTCTTTAAACGAGTTTGTCAGAGGAAGGGCGTAATTTCATTTCGTACTGCTATGGGACATTTTCCGCTTCATACGGAAAGTATAGATATGATGTGGTAAATATACTTTACAAATAAACTCAAAAGACCATTAATCATACCCTCACTAAACATGAATGTTAGAATCATACTATCTCTAAATAAAGGGCGTATCGTGTAAAGTAAAGAGAAACAGTCCTGTGATATTAGGAATGTAATGTTCAAGTCGCGTGTTATAGTCAATGTCATTAAAAACACACTCTCTGCTCAGTGATAAAATGACAAAATGAAGAGTTGAATCAAGCACATCGTTCTATAAACGTCTTAGATTTCCTCTTCTTCCAATCCTTGAAAGTATAGTGATTTAGATCTCGTTTCCATGACAAATGTTATTACTAATTATTCAACATTTATTGATTTAGCAAAGTTTTCCTACAGAAATGGCATGACGTTTGCAATTTAATGTACCCTGTTAATAAACATGACGGAATTGAGAGTAAGATTACGTTGTCAAACAAATAATGCGAGAATTAGTTCAGGGGGTAAAATAGCGATAAAACCCATTTTGTAACTTTAAACTTACTATACTCCGGCATAGCAGCACAGTAGCAGCAGCAGCAGAAAAAATAATAGTAGTGCTATTATTATTATTATTATTATTATTATTAATAGTAGTAGTAGTAGTAAAAGCAGTGTCAATATTTAAAGCCCGTTGAACAGAAATGTAACCCTTGCTGCACAAATGTGTCTCCGTTGACCTATGAACAGCCGCATTTTTTATCTCTACAAATGCGCACACAGGTAGCAAAACGAAATGAAAAGTGATTTATTAATCCTGCCAACTGGTGGTGCATCCATCAAATTCCAAACATAAGATAACCTCGAAATATTTACAACCTTCATGTCGTCCTGAACCCGGAAATATAAACATGGCGGCAAACGGAGGCAAAAGGCACGCTGCAAATAAACACCTACCTACAGTTTCCAGTACAGTGGACGCCAGCATACAGCATACAGCCCCTGTTGCGCCACATGTAAACAAACGTTCGCTAATTAAATTATGTTATGAAACTGCAGGGGATAAAGTGGACAATAATGAATTAGGTTCTTCTTTTAGAACAAAATTCACGTTAAAGTGCGTTATTTTATAATTACATAGGCAATGCGTTATACTGAGTCAGAAGCTGGACGACGGAAGAGGAAAAGAGATACATCGAAAGCTAATGAAAATATTCTGAAAAATCTTAACTTCCATGGAATTTATATGGAGCGGTCGTGTGAAAAACAAAGTAGTACATAGAGTCAATAAGGAAAGAAGTATCCCACATACAATATAACGAAGGAAGGTAGTAAGGAAGGAAAGATTACCTGGATTGATCACATTTTGCATAGCAACTCCCGTCTAAAAGACGTTATTGAAAGAAAGATAGAATGGACAGAAGACGAAGAAGAAGACATAAAGAGCTACTGAATGACCTTAAGGAAAAGACAAGATTTTTGGAGCTGGAAAAAAGACGCACTACATTGCACTCTGTGGAGCAGTCGCTTAGTTAGTGGCTGTGGACCCGTTGCAAAGCGGACCACGTAAAGAATGACTATCATTTCTAATGCCAGTGATTCACGAAACATGAGGCGCCACGTGCATTAAGTACCAACTCGTAGCAGACACAACTCGTCCCTCTTAAACCCAAATATCGTGCACAAATTGTGAACTACACACATGTAAAATTGTACAAAGTTTGGTATCATTATTCCTTTGTGCATGTTATACGATAATTTTTTTATTATCAAAATGAGCACAACACTTTAAATACTCTGCATTCCTCCATCTTGCACAACATATTTAGGTGGATTGTGTCGGCCATCATCAGGTAGAATCACAATAACATAAATGGAAAAGTATTGACGTAGAGGTCTCCCAAACTTTATCGCGTTTGAATCGACCTAAAACTACTTCCCATTTTCCCCATTCAGTACTGGAAAGAACACATAATCCATCACAACAAAACTGGCACACATGCAGCCGTTACGTTATATTTACAATAACTGTGAGCATCTTTTAATAATTTATTAATACCAACTCTTTCGTAAGCCGGTCCCAGTGGCCGCGTGGTCTGAGGTGTGGGCCTGCGGCCGCTCGCCTGCTGAGGTTGTGGGTTCGATTTCCGCCGTGGGCATGGATGTTTGTCGCTTGGAGTGTTGTGTTGCAGGTAGAGATCTCTGCGACGAGCTGATCACTCGACCAGAGGAGTCTTCCCCAGTGAGTGTGTGTGCGTGTGTGTGTGTGTGTGTGTGTGTGTCTCTGATCGTGATCTAGAAACCTCAATAATGAGGGGACCATGACCCGCAATGGGCCCCAGCGCCACGATAAAGGGCAAAAAATACACCGTAATAAGGGCTATAGATTTCAACAAGCTCCGCTGGAACAGAGAGTATTGCATACGCAAGAAAACCATCTACGGATGTTTAACGCAACCCAAAAAGAAATTTGACGCCTTATCAGGAAAACTCAATGAAACATGAACTAAGATCTGACATTGCCGATTACGTGGACCACGTCCGCTGTACAGTCCACGAATAAAACCAAAGAAATCTCTTTCATCTAAAACCCAATAATCATGTTTTAACCAATTTTAACTGCAATTGTATGTCTTAATATTATTCTTTTATGGGGAATAATAGTCATTTTATATATTTTAACTTTTTAACTGTGACCTGACCTGGTGATGACCGACACCAGAGACCGAAACATGACGTAAAAGGTAGATGAATGCATAGTGTTTAATGTGCTGTGTTCATTCTGATAATAAAATAGATCTGAAATTATGCACGTTTTATGTTATTAACGTGAAACGTGTCGTAAAATGTGTTTCTCTGTTCTGCATAATAAGCATCATTAATGAAATTCCCGATCCTATTTTACATTCAAATGCCAAATTCGATTCTGGATCAAAAAACCGGCTGCCTGAGGGATCACATGATTTTTCTAGCAATTATCAGGAGCATGTTGGAACAGCAGGACAAGAGAGCAATATGACGGTTAGCCTAATCACTCGCTTATGCCCCCTCCCCCCCAAAATTGCACGAAATACAAAGTTTTTGCTTTTTTTCTCCAGTAGATTTCATGCAAAGAAGCTCTAGACATTTTTCGCGTCCTAGACCTTTTGAAATGTTCGCCACTGCGGAAGTTTAACAAATTCGAATCTTAATTAAATTTGTAGTTCATTCTTTAATTAGCAATTGTGGAATGCAAGGGACATCTGTTTCGATATCTCGAAAAGTCTGCATACGCCTCAAATCAAATCAAACATAATTCTTCGTTTCCAGTATTCAAATCTTCATTCACAGTGAAAGCTTAGAACTGCATAAACTCGTATTTCTGCCTGGCGAACAATACTGTAAATGTGATCAACCAGACTCTTAAGTCAGCTGTGCCTGTGACCAAGTGATCGCGCGTTTCATTGCACAACTGGCCAGCGCACGTCGAGTAAACAGAGCCTACACAGCCGCAAATAAACAGAAGTGTACCAACAAAATTGCATTTTAAAATGTGCAAGCAATTCGTGTGTGTTATATTATCTCGAGACTTTTAAATGACCAAAGAGCAGCGTCCACATTGGATATGAACCGTCACACTCGTGTGCTCTCAGTGAAGTAAGTAATATAGGTCTCCGAATTCGCAACACTCAACCAAAAAAATGCACAATATTGTACCTCAGATATTTATATTTTAATATCACACTAATTATTCCTACATGTTTCGATCCACAAGGGATCATCTTCAGGGAACCAAACCAAAGCAACAATACATAAAAGCAAATAGTCGCTTTTATTCACAATTGACATTAAGTCGAAGAATCAAATAGTTGAAATGTAGACAATGATTTGTAAAACAGTTATGTATGTGCACTGGATCTTCGTATACAGTATCTTGGGGGCAGCCTAAGTACTTAACAGAAGTTAACACAGTATTCTTATAATAAAAAAAACCAACTAGATGCACTAATTTCTCAAATTTATTTTTGGAACAAAACTCTACATGTTTCGGACATTTCCTCTGTACACCATCGGGAATTTTTCACTGTACACACAGCAATGTTATATGTCAGCAGAGTTTATCACTATGCACGGTCAACTGAAAGTCAAAGTTAACACAGTATAATGTGATCGACAATGTCAGGAATGAACATCATGAAATAAAAATCTCTCATTAATTTTCTACACTCTCCTACTACAAAAACAGAAAGACACATAAATATAAGTGAAAGGGTAGCAAACTTAAAGGCGTCGACGGCACCTGCCCCTAAACGCAGTGTATTGTATGTCAATGCATAAGATGGATAAAGTCCAAAAAGTCTATAAGTTCATAAGAGTTCAAAGAGTGGAACAGAGTTTAAAGGTTCAAGTGTTTAAAGTTGCTATTATTTAAACTTGGAAACAAAAAAACTTGTGCTATACCAGGTGAATATGTTTCATGTTTATCTTTTTCTCCAATAAGTTTCAGATCATCCAATGTTATTTTAACCCTTATCCTGCTAATGTGGAGTATAGGGTGAGCTCCTAATAATGCCAGCAAATGGCAGATGGGATTTAACTCGGCGTTTAAAGGGTTAAAGCAAAAAAACGATAATGAATTAACGTAATTTTAAAGTCAATTCTAGCACGCGGTACACTGACTAACGTACATTGCGAAACGTATATTTCCTTAACAGAACAATAAGTTCGCTTTGTTAAACGAGATATCCCGTTCACGGCAAGCAAAAGTTGAAATCACAGTAGCAGAACCCGACTGACTCTTGTGAGTAGGATCAGAGACGAAGCACTCGTTTTTCCATCCCCCGGATTTCTAGCGGCCGAAGGGAGAATTAGTTCAATGGACTTTAACGGTCGGAAACAAAACGTCACACGGAGCCTTAAGGCTTAAAGGATCAGCGGGAGCTATCCCTGTTTGTTTTAAATTCAAAGCGGTCTAATTCTCGTCGTTTCCTGCAGAAAATCGCGCGCCCTTGTATAAGACATCGCATGGCTACGATATTCATTGTATTGCTTTGAAAGGTGAAGGAACTCAGTATACCGCACAGGCAGGTGCAACCATGATCTTCATCTTACGTTTCAGAACTTGGGCAATAAAATGTGGAAGGATACTTAAAATTAAGATTACAGTGTTCTTTGGCATGACATCATATCAATTGATATAGAATTATCCACGTTTTGGAGGAATTCGATGCCTAAATGTCAACGTATTCCCCGAAAAACTTTTATACTTATACACCAATTTAAACGTCATTGACTTGCGGCAGTAATTTTTAGGTTTTTCGTCCAGATGTGTTGACGGCAGATTATTGTCCTTGTTACTCGACGGTGTCGTAGCTCAGGAGATTCCTCGCTGCACAGTGCCTAATGGAACGGCAACACAGCAACGACTTAAATGCGTAAAAACGTAATGCGTTCCTTTCCTTTAAATAAAACGTTAAAAAGGAATGCATTTCTGACGGGATGTCTCAGCAGTGTTCTGTGCTAGAGACTAAGCTCTACCCTTATTCATAACGGCTAACATAATAATTCTATAACATATCTACTGATATTTTAAATATTTTCCATCGACTAGACTTATAATAAATAATCAGCCTCTCTGATTATGTTATGTGCTATCTCTTTCTAAGGGCTTCAAAATGTAGGGTTCTTACTAATCTCCCCACCTGAAAACGGAGAAAGATTCAATCTCAGAAATGTTTTGTTTCTGCTAAAGTCTGATGATGGACAATGCTTAATGCAATATATCGTCTTCAGATCTCTCTAGAATGATCATACAGACACTATCAAAGAATGTTGTGTACTACACGTACAGTCTTTGATATTGATCCAACACAACGGGGATGACGCACCTCAAGATTATACAGACACTTTCCAAACTTAAGGCTGAAGTCAGTCTCGTTGAAGATATTGTGGCCATTTCATCCACTTTCTTTTTAGTCCCACTCCTGTTCCCAACAACAAGAGGTTACGAAACCCAAAACTTCTCTTTTCCATTTTCTCTCTGACTGAACGAACAGGTATTTTTGTGACAAGAATTTTAGGAGGCTGCTTGTCGCTGTTACAAGTTCAAATATTTGAGTAACTACTTCTAATTTTACACTAGCCTAAAGTTTTTTCATCACACACACTATCAAATTTTGAAAGATAATTTTCTCTTGAACATAACTGAAATCCAATGTAGCTGCCACAAAATTCACAAACTTATTGAAATAACATAGGAAGTACTTTCGTTCCTGCTTGCTTTAGTTTCGTTGTTTATAAAGTCTCATGGTCCCTGTGCAAGTACGTGTCAGTTAATATGTGACGTATTTTAGAAATTCACGATTACCTTGTTTTATGGAAGATGTAAACAAAAATATATTTTTTATTGCTGCGTTTCCTCTCAGTATCTAAGAAATGAATATGTCTCATATATTGTTAAAATATTTTGTGAAATGTTATAAATTTGAAGTTCAATTACTTTAACTGAAAAAAATTATTTTGTTCTTTTTTTTACTTGTTTCTATGTTTCTAGTTTACTCAAAAATGTTGTTCGTTGCCCCTGAATGCATAAAAAAAAGTTGATTAATGAATAATGAATTAGAATGTATGGAAAGATGCAGACATGCCTAACCAAAGAAACTGTCCCGGAATTTGTATGGAAGAGCGGACGTAAATCAGCAAATCCTCAGTAAGGATATTATGTCTTTCCACACGTATAGCAACTGGTTATCTCGTAGCACATGTCATAAGGATTACTTCGTGGCCCAACTTATTCCATCCTTCATAGAAAGCTGTTCTCTTCGCGTACCTTCGGGATATGGGAAATGTGATACACGAACTTCCAAATCACTGACCTGGAATTTCGGGGAATGTATATTTCCGGAATTTCGATCTGTTGTTACACAAAAAAAACTCCAGTACTTATATCGAGTTTCATGTCTTCACTCCAAATGAAAACCTGTCTTTAGAATGGCATGATAGATGGCCAGACTGAAGGAAAGACAAACATTTGTGCTGTGCTGCACGCTGTATAGGGATATTTTTAGCAAGATATACAATGTAAGTATAAACGTAATATTGCGGAGCGTTCGTGCAACCATAGTTATCGTGGAGAAGCAATAAATATTATATATTCTGTGTGCGTGTTTGTAACGATAGATATTCAGCAGGCAATGCGCATGCACCCTCTTAGATTGTCATCTGTGGCCTGTCTGGTTCCACCATATTTTTCCGCATTCTCTAAAAAATACCACAATTTTCCGGAAAAAAAATTATTGAACATAAAGTGTGTTTTGATTTTCTCTACAATTTTTTCCTGAAACATTTCTCATTCTATGAAGAATTCAGCGAGATATTATCATAAATGTACTTTACACGGATCTTCATGTAAGCACCCGTTATTCTTATCATATTTTAATCAAACAAATTTTCTCGACAGTTTTCGGAAAATACTCAAATATCAAATTTCATGGAAATCCGTCCAGTGGGAGCCGAATAGTCCTGTGCGGACAGACAGACGGACAGACATGACGAGGCTAACAGTCGCTTTTCGCAAAATTGTGTTTCCTTTTTGCAACTAAGTGTTGAGAGTCACAACTTGTTTCCCTTCCTTCCTCCTCCAATTTCAATAAACTGATTGACCAATAAGATTTGAGTTTGAAATCCCACTTACTAGGAGAACAGACGTTAAAGCCCCAGACCTTTCAAAGAAAAACCTGCCTTAAAATTCAAATGATTGCATACTGTCTCGTACGCAATTCTGAATTTTGAATGCTTCCTGCAGTTTACGTGTGTCAAATACGTGTTAAAATTAATCATTATAATTCTACGTACTTCTGTAATAACAGATACGTGGATTATCATTTATGCTGTACAAAGTATGACATACAGAGTGGAAACCGCTCTTTGGAGAATCGGCTTATTTTACTGTCCAGTGATTTCAATGAATTTGAGAACTTCTACGTTACAGAAGGCGAATGACACCGCACATCGTACTTAGGCAGAAAGATCGACTTTATTCATTTAAATTAGAAGGGCCCAAACATCGGCCGACGTCATTTGTTACTGCTATACGTTTTTTGAAGAAGTTGAGATCCAGAGAGCCGATTTGACTTCATTAGAGAAGATTCTGGGAGTGCATTAGAGTCTCTCGTTAGTTAACGAATTTCCGTTTTGTCATAACCAACGTTTTTAAGGCTTTTTCTTACATTTTGTACAAAGACGAAACTTTGTAATAAGATGTAAGGAAAAAGTGAAGGAGAAACATATTCATATGCATTCATGGATATATTGTGCGCTTGTGACACTAGAAGGAAATAAAAAGACCAATGTGCTAGCTGCGTGCGAGGGGGGAGGGAGGGAGGTTTCGTGAGACGGGCGAAGCAACACTTCATGTGATTTACGTACACATTGCGCAGAAAAGTCAAATAATATTATGAAAAGAAGTAAAAGAAAGTACTCTTGCCACAAGAGACGCCAAATCTTCGAAGTCACAGTATTCACATGCCAACATTAAAAGAAAAAGAGAACAGATCTTCGGTGTTTGAATTCACTGAATATGAAGTACTTTATACGAATGTAGAAATTTTAAGTAAAATAGGTTATGGTCTTACGAGTATGAAAGACCAGTTCGTTTTTGAAGAAAATTCGGCTTATCTGCTTTCAATTCAAGTTATTTTCATGGTGATGTTTCATTGTACTGTATCACAATACAAAACCGCCAACACTGTTCCTTTGTTCATTAAATATACTTTCCAGTTCCTCGTTATTAGCTCTTCGTGTTTAATGTGACGGCCATGAATGTGTCCCAGAAAGAACAGGTTTCGTTAACACATAAAGAAACAGTGACAAGTGTTTGCCTTATTGCAATGTGTTGGAATACAGAGGATCTGTGAGCGAAAGACACATAATAACCTTGCCTCCACATTTTTATCAAAGGATATTAACCCCAGATCAGACACCCAGGAAGCATGATAATTGAATGCATGGGCGTCAGAACACGAGTTTTTAACTTATTACTGGAGAGAATGAAATGGTAGCAGGCTGGACAAGGAAGGACTCAAGAATTCCAGCTATACGATGTCCGGGCTAGGGAAACACCACCCTCCTAGAAAAAAACATCTTGCAAGAAAAGAGGAATTTTTTTGTAAGTATATCAATAACAACGTTGTCTATTGATTCAATATTTTTAATTTATCCATACTTCACTTCACATATCTTTCAATGTCACGTTTCTCTTTACCTTCAACTTTCCCATATATTTTGCCTTCAGTGCATTTAATATGACCGACACAACTGTAAGTCGCGTTTGTAGTAATGAACACAATATTTTTATATTTATATAGGCGCTCTTAACAAATCTTTCGTCTGATAATGTAATTTTGAAAGTTTCATACCGACAAATTTTTCAAAAATAATTTTAATTCGGGTACCGATAAAGACACGGATGATGGTTTTGGCATTTTACCTCACGTCTCATTCACTGGTTACCTCCGTCTTTCTAAATTAGACTAAAGGTCGTAGCGGATTTATCTGTAGCATGGATGTCCTTCATTTCCCCTTCTCTTTCCACATACATAAAGTCTGCATGAAATACGCGGTATCAAGCACCGCGTGTTACCACGTCAGTTCACACGTTAACTGAAGGTAGCCTATGTTATTTTGAAACACGTGAGTATTATAGACAAAGAAAATAGAACCCCATAAAAGTTTACAATAATGCAGTGCCACAAAAATATAATTCTGTGGAAGACTAAAGAATTAAATCATAAACTGAAAGAGTTCTATGGAATCAAAAACAAACCAAAAATAAATTTGACTCTCAAGTGCCTGCACACGCCGTGAAACATAGAGAGGAGCAGTGGTATAGCTAAGTCCATTCTTCAGTTCGACACTGGATGCAGCTGAGTGGTCATTGAATTGAACTGAATGGTATTTGGGTTCGAGGTCTTCCGGGCCCGGTGAACCTAAGCCTTAGGACAGGTCCTTTGTGCCCCATGTTCTATTACTAAATTAGAGGAGTCCTGTTCCTTTAACAAAGTTCCAGATGGCCTCTATATTTAGTTTCCTAATATCCTCAGGGTCCAAAAACAAGGAGCCTAGATATGACTGTCTGAGTGAAGCCAGGACCTCACACGCACATAAAACATGAACTGAGGTTTCCTCCTCAGTACCACACTTCCTACAAATGGGGTTATCGCTCAGCCCCATTACATATAAATGTCGCCTCAGGGTGCTGTGTCCAGTTATAAGACCAATGACAACCCTGGATTGTGTCCTGTTAAAGGACAATAATCGTGCCCTTGTAGACAAATCAGATCCGGAGAGCTCAGTGGTCAACTTAACTTTCCAACCGCTTTAGCCCAGGGAAAGAAACCCCGTCACCCGTCAAATAGGAGGCTAAGTAAGTCCCAGAGTAATTCTGGACGTTTTGGAGAAGAAAATCCAACGCCGAACCGTTCAGCCAATATCCTAGTCACTACACCATCTGCACCACCGCGACTCCCCAAGATAAAACAAAGAATCGCAACCTACAAAGAATTAAATGTAAAATAAATTTTTTAATTTGTTACAATACAGTAAAATGATAACATTAAAATCTTTAAATTTGAGGATGGGACCGACTAGTTGTACCGAAACGTCGGTAAGAAATTACCACTGCTCGCTACGCAATAACTCAGAAGATCTCCGTTCTTAACATTAAGATCAGTTACCAAATCCATAAAATACAAAAACGGGTACAGGAATGATAACAATGCTTGTGATGGTAGTGGTGGGGGTTGTGGTTATGGTTGTGGTTGTGGTTATGACAGCAGTAGTATTGGCTGCGATAATTACGGTGAGCGTAAAGAAGGTAAAAGAACACAAGGCGCTTTAGCTAGAGCTGTGAGTCTGACATCATTTCATTGTAGTCACGAAATTACATCCCTCTCCTCGCATCAGTTATCTACACTGAGACTGGCAAACTGAGCCTCTTCTGCCTGCTCATGTTTTGTCCAAATCGTTTCTCTAATTAGCAGAGAAGAAAGAGAAAGCATCGGCACCAGGGATTGCGTGTCGTTAAAACACGAACACTCCACTTGCTGGGATGTCGCCTAATTTGTTAATTATTCCAGGTAATTGTGCTCTTACTTAAGAAGCACTGGGTTTAATAAGGATGGTAGCTTATTGAAAAGTCCTTGTTCTGTCCCTTAAGGGTTAGTGCCAGTGGCCCAATTGCTACCTTATTCCAAGTAATTTTTAGGCATGTAATGGAGATTTATGTTAGGAGTAGATCAACCTTGTTACAAAGTAAACTTGAAGTTTCTTGTCTCCAGGGTGGTTAATATGAATGGCTTAATTACTGCCTTATTGAAAACAACTCTGAGAAATCTTAAGTAAAATTAATATGGTAATCAAAATTCAGCATAGAACGACTATAAAGACTTCAAAATGCAATTAACTTCGTAAATCATCCTGTAAAAATCAATCATATGGAACGATACATTGAATTTCAACGGAAATATGTAGAAGTTCCACAGTAAAAAAAACTCCTACATAAGAAGCAATAGAAGGTTACCAAATATTTATGTACCTTAAGGCATTGTTTTAAATGTCTTGGAATGGAGTATTTAATTCTTATTTATAGGAGGGAGTACATTTTAGTGCATCACCCACAATCAAAATCAAAGACACTTTGATGATGTTCATTATCACAGGTGTAGCTAAAAACTTTACAACTAGCTACAGGCGATTTTCTAAATCAGAGAGGTTCGCAGCCGTTTTGGGGGTAAAACCAACTCCCATTATTTATGCAGATGCCTATGATTGTGGTAAAGAAGATACGTGAAGACAGCACATTACGAGCATCTTGGTGCCTCATGTCCTTCTATGAATGAATGCTCTAAAACACCGCTTTGGCCTACAATATGTCAAATAGGATACTTGTTTAAAACCAACAAATTGCACAATATACGTAAAACATTAAAATCACATTTTTAAGTTTCACATTAAAACATATTTATATTCCTCCTACATGTTTCGATCCCCATACGGGATCATC
>Ga0123354_10001307_pt1 | contig 29701 bp, 13 predicted proteins | sample TergutLab28metaG_2_FD_97872 | JGI IMG/M metagenome (GOLD analysis project Ga0123354, IMG submission 97872) | Labiotermes labralis P4 segment gut microbial communities from Petit-Saut dam, French Guiana - Lab288 P4 | ecosystem: Host-associated > Arthropoda: Insects > Digestive system > Gut ... | reverse complement strand
GACATTCACTTCGGTCGGATTTTTTACTTTTACCCATTCTTTTCCATTATTTTTATAGTTCCCTATCAATTCCTTCTTTTTGCAATCGATTGATATTACAGGTTGATTTGCTGCAATAAACCTTTTGGATTTGTTATTGATGAACTCAAATTGTGCATCCCTGTCCGGATGATTACCTCCTTCTTGTGTGCGAAAGTGATACCACCCCAACCATAACTTAATGCTTCATTTGCAAGATAAAGTCTTGATTGTTTTTCATTGAGATACGGGAGAAATGTTTCTATACGGCGTTTTATTATGATGCTTGTATCCATTTGTTTTTTTGCAAATGTAATACTTTTTTCTTAAATACACAAACTTATTTAAGTAGTTTATTTATTGACATATCCTTAATTGCAAAAAGAAGAGCAGAAAACCGTTGCTTTCTGCTCTTCTTTTCTATTGATGCGCCATATCGAACGCAGTGAGGAATCTAATCTATTTCACTAATAATTTGTAAGAAGCATTATTATTTAATGTAATAATATAAACCCCGGCGTTAAGGTCAACAGGAATAACCTCTTGATTTACTCCTATTGATTTTACCTTTTGTCCTAAAAGGTTGTATATATTTAATACGCTTGGGGATGATACTCCCTGCAGATGAATTTGTCCATTCGAATAATAAACCTGAGGGTTATCTTCGATTACTTGTTCTACAGAAAGAGCCGGATCATAGTCAATATTTATTTCAAAGATACTCCAATAGATACCGAAGCCAAGACCTATTTGATTAATTTTAATGTAACGGGCAGTTTGCTCCTTCAAAACAATTTCAGTTTGGCCAAATTCATTCTGGTTTTCTTCTCCTAAACCGGATCCAACTTTTTCGCCCCAATTTTCTCCATCGTTAGACACAAACACTTCATATTCGCGAGGATAATCGCCGGAATTTTCTAATATGATCTTATTAAACTGCATTGCTTCTTTCATATCCAAGATAATCCATTCGTCGCCATACATAGGACCGCTATCCCATTTTGTATCAAGATCTCCGTCTAAAGCCAGCATAGCTCTGTTATCATTGGGAGAGGCAGTCATAGTCCAACCGAAACGATAATCTTCCTTATCTGTTACTAAGTTAATATTGAATTCTGTTACAGCCCACCAAGCGCCTTTCGGTTCTGTCAATTCGATTTTAATGTAACGAGCGGTTTGATCCGGAGTAATGTTAGCTTTAGTTTCAGGAGCGTTTACTCCTACACCACGAGTAAGCGGTTCACCAAAATTATCGGGATCATTCGACGCATAAACTATGAAGCCATTAGGACAATCACTGTTTTTGATCGTTTGATCGAATATAACTTGGTTGAAAGTTTGCGGTTCTTTCATATCTATGATCATCCATTGGCCGGCTTTTAGTACATCTCCTGTGCTCCAACCTGTAGTTAAATCGCTGTCAAACATATTCGGAAGGTTGCTGGTGTTCCATCCGTCAGATACAGTTGCTGTCCAGACATAGCGATAATCTACCTTTTTGATGTAAAATTCAGTAATCTTCCACCAACCGGCTGTCGCTTCCGTTGCTTCGATTTTAATGTAACGAGCGGTTTGAACGGCAAAATCTGTAAATAGAATTTCTGTTTGAGGTCCATTTACTCCATTACCGGTACCAACTGCCTCTCCCCAATTTGTTCCGTCGTTAGACACATAAACAGCAAGACCATTAGGGCAATCTCCGGGTGTTGTTGCTTGAGTCATTCCAATTAGATTGAAAGTTTGCGCCGATTTCATATCAATAATCACCCAATCTCCCTGTTTTAAGAAATCTCCCGATTCCCAATCGGTAGTCAAATCATTGTCAAACATGTAAGCTGTATTTTTATTGCTTAATGAGGTGGTTGCCGTCCAACCGATACGATTATCTGTTTTTGCGACGTTTATATTAAATTCTGTAATTTTTGCCCAACCGCCTGTTCCTTCTGTTGCTACGATTTTAATATATTGAGCTGTTTGATCGGCAAAAGTAATTTTAGTTTGAGGCCCGGTTACTCCACTGCCGGTAGCAACTGCGTCTCCCCAAGTTAAGCCATCGGTAGATACATAAATTTCAAAACCATTAAAATGATCACCGGGAGTTATTGCTTGAGTGAATATAATTTGGTTGAATAATTGTTCCGATTGCATATCAACAATTATCCAGTCGCCCGGCGTTAATATATTTCCCGATTCCCAATCGGTAGTCAAATCATTGTCAAGCATTTTGGCTGCATTATCATTGTTCAAAGACGCGGTTGCCGTCCAAAAGAAACGATAATCCAACTCGACGAGGTTTATATTAAATTCCGTAACATTCCAATACGCTCCCCGTTGTCCTAACTCAATTTTAATGTAACGGGCGGTTTGTTCTTTAAAGGTTGCGACAGTTTGATCCTTTGTTCCTCTACCTGCATAAACTGCATCACCCCAATTTTCACCGTCATCAGACACATAAACAGCATAATTATCGGGGCTATCTCCGGGCGATTTCGTTTGATCCAATATAATTTGATTGAAAGTTTGCGCCGATTTCATGTCAATGATCATCCAATCGCCATCCTTTAATTCTGCTGTTGAACTCCATTGAGTATCCAAACTGCCGTCAAACATATTCGGTAAATCACCACTGGAATCGAATGCGGCCTTTAGTCTATCACAAATAGTTGCCGTCCAACCGAAACGATAATCTACTTTTACAAGGTTTACATACAATTCTGTAATCGCCCAATAAGCGCCTCTCGATTCTGTCAATTCAATTTTAACGTAGCGAGCGGTTTGTTCGGCAAAAGTAACTTCAGTTTGAGGCGCTTCAACTCCTTTACCGGTAGCAACTGCCTCTCCCCAATTTTCACCATCGTTAGACACATAAACAGCAAAACCTTCGGCGTGGTCTCCGTTGTTTGTCGTTTGATCCATCACAATTTGATTGAAAGTTCGTTCGGCTTGCATATCAATAATCATCCATTGGCCAGTGCTTAGTACGTTTTCTGTACTCCAATCTGTAGCCAAATCGCCGTCAAACATATTAGGAAGTCTGCTGGTGTTCCACCCATCAGATACGGTTGCCGTCCAGGTAGCGCGACCGTCTACGAGGTTCACATACATTTCCGTAATCGCCCAATAAGCGCCTCTCGATTCTGTTAATAGGATTTTAATGTAACGACCGGCTTTTTCCGGAAAGGTCGCTGTAGTAGTAGGCGCAGATGCTCCTTTACCGCTATAAATTGCATCTCCCCAATTTACACCGTCGTCAGATACATAAATTTCAAAACCTTCGGGATGATCTCCGGTGTTTTTTGTCTGATCCATTACAATTTGATTGAATGCCTGTTTCGATTTCATGTCAATAATCATCCAATCTCCAACTGCCAATGTGCCCAAAGAACTCCAATCAGTTCCCAAATTGTCGTCAAACATATTAGGAAGATTGGCGTTGGCATTGTTTTGGGTCAGCGATGTAGTAGCTGTCCAACCTGTTCTATCCAAAGCTCCACTCGGAGCAGCATTTACAAAGAATGCCACCGACAATAAAAATAAAAATGAAAGAATAATGTGTTTCATAATTAGAAAAAAATTAAAATGAATAAAATAATTACAGTCAACAAAGAAAACTTTTTCGTATTAATGGATACATTAAAATAACCATTAAAGAAATTATTAAAATTTAAGAATGTAAAATTTAAGGAAATTTTTTAGACAATTAGCGGATGTATTTTCTGTCAATTACATCCGGCAGAGAATATTTGTAGGTTATTCCTAATGAATTATGATATTCATTGCAGAAGTTTTTATATACTTTTTGGGCAATACCTTTTTTTCCCGAATTAAATAAAGTAGAACATTTGATGTTAAGCGCTTCTTCGTTCATCGAATCATGCAAGAATATTGTATCGGCAATTTTTAATTTTAATTCGCCATTTAATTGAGAATTACCATTGAGAGCCAATTGAGCTAAGAAGTCAATGGTCATGTTTGAAAAATCACTTTTGAAATTATCCAGCCAGTCAATTTCTGTATTAGGCAATAAAACGCCTCTTAATAAAAGTTCCAGGAGTTTGTTTATCCGGGTTTGATCTTCAGGCATTGGTTCTTTTTTTATTTCTCGAAATAAATGCATGGCTTCTGTGTAATCGCATGTTATGCTCTTATCAAATTCAATCGTCCAATAATTGTTTTTAGTTATAATTTTTGTATCGCCTACATTTTCAAGAACCGATCTTAATTTGCTTAAATAAACATTTCGATTGTTTTTTGCCGCTTCGTCATCTTTATCAAACCAAAGAAGTTGAATCAATTTGTTTCCAAAAATACCTCTTTCGTCTTTCTCCGTATGAAGCGCCAAAAGAATTAATAAATGCTTCAGCGTGGGCGTGAATTGTTTCGTAATGTTATTACCATATTTATCTATAACATTGAATCCTTTTAAGAAACAAATCGCGCTTTTTGAAAAATCGTAATAATGTTCTTCTTGTATTTTGATTTCTTCATTGTGTTTTGCTGTGGTTTTCTCCTGTCTTTTTACTTTCTTCTTCCTATAAAGAAAAACCGATAATATAATTACTGCAATTAATAACAGGATACATATAATAAACAGGACATTGACCATCGGGTGATTTTTTGTAATTTCTTTTTGTTTTAAGTTAGCTATGGGAACCGGAGGATAATCCAAGGAATAAATGGACACATTTACTTCTGCATTTGTTGTTTGCTTGTAAATAAGCACGTATAATTTTTGTTGGGAGGGAGAAAAATACAAATTCGTATAGAGATACAAATAAGAATCAAGATTTTCGTTTATGGGTAGAGACATTTGCTCAAAACCTTTTTTGTTGGGCTCCAATTTTAAAAGCGCTCCTCCGTCCAAAGTTGTAAACACATAGAAACAATTATTTTTGGAATCGAAAATCATATTTTCTCCGGGAAGAAAATCTTTTTCCACCGTTTCTTCTTCCCATAATTTGGTGGGTTGCAACATGAGCAAATCCACGGAATACAGGTCATAATAATTACGGGGAGATATTTCCTGTCTTCCCGATTTACTTCCACGACCGCCAAAAATATACAGGGTGTTGCCTGCGATAGCCGTTGAAGCAGAATAACGGGGAGGAATTTCAACTAATTCGGTCTTTTTTTGACTGCCTCCCGATCGGTTCATTCTGTCTAACATATTGTTGTAACGATGATAACCGTATCCTCCGAAAGAATAGAATACATTATCCGAAGGCATATAAATTGCTGAATTGTTAAGACAGGGATCGCTTGTTGGCTTTACTTGGGAACTCCATCTGTTTGTTTCTAAGGAGTATTCGGAAATAAGCGATTCTTCTAAATTACAAGTAATTAATCTGTTAGACAATGTGTCGAAGAAAATCATGTTGGGGTTATTGGCTACTATACATCCATTTCCGGCAACTTGTATGTTTTCTTCAGTCTTATCTATAGTATTAAAAACGGTAATATTTTTAGAATCGGGAGATACAATGTAGAATTTATTCTTTTGATCGAAAGTAATTTGAGTCATAAAAGGCGCTACATTGGAATATATTTTATCCCAAGTAGAATAAGTGTCTATTATCCATTTGGGATTAATTACTTTTGCCGGAACGTTAGCAACAGAGTCCAAGACCTCATCTTGCTGATATTCTTTCAATTTCCAATAACGCTTTAATTTTTCATTCTCAAATACTTTGATATTTTTGATATTTACAGAAGCGATGTCTGTTGACACAAATGATTCGAAATGACAGACTCCAAATGAAACTTTTGCATCGGAAGTTCCTCGTTTAAATTCGTGTGAAACAGACAATTGATCTTTTCCATATTTCAATAAAATCTTATTTTCGCCGGGTGCAAGAGTTATACTTACAGGTACCCATTGCCCATGTATCAAATCGACAGGCAAAGTATATGCGGTTTCATTAACAATAAGGAGAGGATGATATTTGGCATCATTGATAGTAATTAGAAAATCAATATTTTCATTTTTATTCGTTACAATTCGAGAAACAATTCCAAAAACATAATCTTCCCGAATAAACATATCAAAAGAGATGGTGGTTTCTTTCTTGAGCTTTATTGAGGAACCACTTTCTAAAACCAAACTGGTTTTCTGTGAATTTTCATTAGGAGCTGATTTTATAAACAAACCATAATCAGAGTCATAAGCATTTGCTGATAACAAAGTTCCAAAAGAAAGGAATAAAATTGTGATTATAATCTTTGCTTTACTCATTAAATTGGTTATTATAATAGTATATTATAATAGTGTTTATGTTGTAAAAGTATATACTTTTTTTTAGAAAACCTAAAATAAACTGCCAATTTAATTGATTTATGAATATTAATATAGATTTTAAGGATTATTTTAAGGGTTTTTTTAATAACTGGAAGCTAACTTTGTTTAGTTTAAGAATTGAAATGATCATGATAAAACACTTTACTTCTTTTGTTTTTATTTTTTTGCTAAGCGCATCATTGGAAGCATTTTCTCAAAAGGGGATTGTAGCCAATCCGATAAATTTGAATTATCGCTTTCAATTAGATGAACCTTCGCGAAGAGAAGCAGCTGACCCTGTATGCGAATATTTTAACGGAAAATATTATTTGTTCGCTTCTAAATCGGGCGGATATTGGAGTTCCGTGGATTTGGCCGACTGGACATATATTCCGAATACGACTATTCTAACACAAGAAAATTATGCTCCAACCATTTTAGTTCAAGATAATCGAATGTATTATCTGATTGGCGGTTCACCCAGAATTTTTTATACTGATAATCCGGATGTAGATAATTGGAAAGAGTTAAATACCCGGTTTGAATATGGCACTTCTGATCCGGCCTTTTTTAAAGATGAGGATACCGGCAGGGTATATATTTATTGGGGATGTTCGGATAAGGATCCGATTATGGGAGTGGAAGTCGATCCTGCCAATGGATTTAAATCGATTGGAAAAGCGGTAGAATTAATTCAACATCATTCGGCTCAATACGGTTGGGAAGTTTCCGGTCAGAATAACGATCGAAATTACGACGGTTGGAATGAAGGTCCGTGCATGCTCAAATACAATGGAAAGTATTATTTGCAATATGCTGCTCCCGGTACGGAATTTCGTGTTTATGGTGATGGAGTTTATGTTGCCGACAATCCGTTAGGCCCGTTTACCTATATGGAAAACAGTCCGTTTTCTTTTAAACCGGGCGGATTTATTGGCGGGGCAGGACATGGACATACATTCAAAGATAAATATGGTAATTATTGGCATCTTGCTACTATGAAAATATCGGTTCGTCACGCTTTTGAAAGGCGGTTGGGATTATTTCCTGTTTACTTTTCGGAAGATGGCAATATGTTTTGCCACACGGTTTGGACGGATTATCCTTTTCAAATACCGGATGCGAAAACAGACTTTGAAAAAAATGATCTTTCGATGAAGTGGAACTTGCTTTCATATAACAAAACGGTATCCGCATCCTCTACTTATCGAAATTTTGTAGCCGGAAATGCTGCTGATGAAAAAATAGAAACCTGGTGGTCGGCTCAAACCGGAAATACGGGAGAATGGTGGCAAATTGATTTGGGAAAACCGGTGCGGGTAAATGCCGTTCAGGTGAATCTGGCTGACCAGGATTTTACGGTCTTGGGAAATCCTTTTTCATACGTTTATTATCAGTATAAAATAGAAAGTTCGGACGATGGACAAACCTGGAAAATGTTTATTGACCGGACTCAAAATACAAAAGATATGCCTCACGAATTAATTGTTTTGGACAATCCGGAAACAGTTCGTTATCTCCGTATTACTAACACAAAAGTTCTGGATGGAAAATTCTCCCTGTCCGGATTTCGAGTGTTTGGATCGGCCAAAGGCGAACTTCCTCAAGAGGTTACAGGTCTTTTGGCGAAAAGACAAAATGCCGATCCGCGCAGATTTCAAATCAATTGGGATAAGCAGGATAATGTTACCGGCTATATTGTTCGTTGGGGAGTGAGAGAAGATCAAATGAATAATGCTACGATGGTTTTCACTAATTCGTTAGAGGCCGGATATTTTAACCGTGATTCAAAATATTATTTTTCTGTAGACGCTTTTAATGAGAGTGGAGTTACCACCGGAAAATCTATTCAGGAAGGTCTTATTTATTTAGGCTCTCCTTATGGGGGAACGCCTTGGGATGTTCCGGGAACAATAGAAGCTGAAAATTTTAATGAAGGTGGTCAGGGTTATGGTTATTATGATACTACGGTTGGTAATTTCTTTTTAAAGTACCGGTTGAACGATTATGTTGATATTGCAGAAGACCGTCGTTCAGGCACCTTTTATATAGATAACACTGCGACAGGAGAATTTCTCAACTATACAATCAATGTAACAGAAACCGGATCTTATGATTTTGAATGTATCGGAGCTTTGTCTCAAGATGGCCAGGAAGGCGGGTTTTATTTAAGTTTCGATGGAGAAGAAATTTTGAATCCTGTTATCACAGCATTGGAATACGGGACTAAGCCTGAATTTACGACAACTACATTGACCGGCATTGAGTTAACAAAAGGAATTCATGTGATGACATTTAATATAGAAGGAAAAATTTGCGTTGATAAATTTCATTTTCTAAAAGAAGGAACCGGAATAAAAGCTCTTAAACAAAATTTATTAAGTGTCTATCCTAATCCTTCCAATGGAATTTTTTATGTGCAATTGCCCCAAAAAGGATTATTGTCTGTTGCAGACATGAGTGGACGTAATATTTATTCTGAATATGAAGAGAACAGGTCAGCAATGATCGAGGCGTCGGATTTCCCCAAAGGAATTTATATTTTGTCTTTTGTATCAGAGAATCAGAGTGATCGAATAAAGTTAATTAAAAATTAATAGAGAGAAATAATGCGAAATAAATTTATTATTAAAAATTATATTTAATACAATGAAAACAAACCGATTATTATTAATCTTTGGACTGTTTTTTTTGTCATGGCAATTAGCTATGGCTCAAGAACCGGCAGTTAGAGTTACCGGTTCTGTAAAAACCGATTCGGGAGAACCTCTCATTGGAGCGAGTGTAAGTGTGAGTGGCAGCGCTGCCGGTACTATCACAGATGTGGATGGTAAGTTTGCCATTCAGGCTGCACCTGAAAACATTTTGGTAATTAACTATTTGGGTTATATAACTCAAAAGGTAAGAGTAGGAAAACAGACGGCAGTCAATATCATTCTGAAAGAGGACAATAAATTGCTTGACGAAGTGGTAGTTACTGCAATGGGAATTAGTAGGGACGCCAAATCTTTGTCTTTTGCACGTCAGGCGGTCGACACAAAGATGATGACTGAAGCACGGGATCCGGATATGCTGAATATGCTTGCAGGTAAAGTATCCGGGCTTCAGGTAATTTCTGCGGGTGGTCCGATGAGTTCTACCCGTATCGTTATTCGTGGAAATAACTTGCTTGATCCTGGTGGAGATAATCAACCATTGTACGTGATAGATGGAGTTCCTATTCGGAATACGATGGGAACAAGCGGCGACCTTGATTATGGTAATGCGGCTAATATCGTTAATCCGGATGATATTGAAAGTATAGAAGTGCTGAAAGGAGCGAACGCCTCAGCTTTGTATGGTTCACAGGGCGCTGCCGGCGTTATCTTAATCAAAACCAAACAGGGAAGCAATAAGGGTGGTCTGGGAGTTAGTTACGGATATAATATGACATTTTCCAGTTTATATCAGTACCCGACTTTGCAAAACGTTTATGGCTCCGGAATCGACGGACGTTTCTATTCCGGTGGCGTTAATTATTATCAAAATTCGGGTGGTACGGCATCCTTTAATCCGGATCTGCCTTATGGAATATACAGTTACCAACTTTCTAAAGATCCACCTAACTGGTCGTGGGGTATGCCTATGCTTGGATTTGATGTGGTTGGTCGCAATGGGGAAATAAAAAAATACAGTCCGTCTCCCCAAACGATCAGCGATATGTACAGGACAGGGACTGCGGTCACCAACAGTATTGCGATAGATAAAGTACATGGCGACGGGGTATCTTCCACCCGTTTTTCTTATACCAACATTCACTCGGATGATATCCTGAAGAATTTTAACCTGATGAACAGACATTCGTTTAATCTTCGTTCGGTTACGGAGCTTGCAAAATTTGTTACGATGGATGCCGGTGTCAGGTATGTATACGAAGAGGCAAAGAATCGCGGTTATCGGAATGGATCAGATAGAAATCCTCTTTGGATTATAGTGAATATGCCGAGAGATGTTACCGAGCAGGAGTTAATCCCCTGGAAAAATCCGGATGGAACGCCTCTTACGACCACTTTTTTGAATCCTTACTGGGTATTAAACGAATCGACTAATGGTGATAATTCTCATTGGCTTTTAGGAAATGTAACGTTGAATTTTAAGTTTACTGATGAGTTTAAATTGAGAACAACGGCTGCTACGGATGTTCAGGTGCGGCGTGCTTGGCGATTTGATAATTTTTACAGTCCTTTTGATCCGGATGGCCGTTATGAAACTACTCAAGATCAGAGTATGAATAATAATTTTGATTTTCTTTTTATGTACAATAAATCCTTGTCAGACAAGGTTCAGATTGGAGCCAATGTGGGAGGAAATTTGCAAAAATGGCATTCCAATCATCTTTACTCAGCAGCAGAAATGCTTCTTCAACCGGATATAAAATCCTTGGAAAACAGTCAAGGCCAAAGAAGTACAAATGAAGGAGGTTCATTGGCAAAAGAAAAACAGGCGCTCTATGGCGCTGCCAATTTTGCTTATGATAATTGGTTGTTTTTGGAAGGTACTGCGCGTAATGAATGGTCGAGTGCATTGCCTATGAGTAACAATTCTTATTTCTATTATTCTTTCGGAGCAGGTGTTATCCTGACGGATATGCTGAAGATTCAATCTCCGGTTTTATCTTTTGCGAAACTGAGGGCTTCTTATGCTCAAGTGGGAAATGATACCGGCCCTGACAGGTTATTGAATGGATATAATGGCACTACTAATGGTCAGGCCACTGCATTTTTAGGCAATACTTACTACACATTTGACAGACAAAGAGCCAATGCTCAGTTGAAGCCGGAACAAACAGTCTCAACGGAAGTGGGTATGGATTTGCGATTGTTTAAAGGCCGTTTCACTGTAGATGCTACTTATTATTCAAAATCAACAACCAATCAGATCCTTGCAGCTAACATCTCTAAAATATCCGGATACAACAGTAAGATTTTTAATACCGGAGAAGTACAGAATAAAGGTGCAGAACTTACCATAGGGATTACTCCGATTGAATTGAAAGATTTTCGTTGGACAATGGATATCAATTGGGCGATGAATCGTTCGAAAGTTGTATCCTTAGCAGAAGGAATCGATCGAATGGAAATAGATGGCGCAGAGTATGATACCAAATTATATCTTCAGGTAGGCAAACCTTATGGAGTTATTTATGGAAATGCTTTTCGCAAGAATGAGCAAGGGCAAATCTATGTAGATTTAAATGGTCGGCCATATACCGAACCGGATCAATACCTGGGGGCTGTTGAACCGAAATACATGGGTGGTATAAAAAACTCATTCATCTATAAAGATTTTGATTTCAGCGTTCTTTTTGATTTTAAGAAAGGCGGAATTTTATGGTCTCGCACGGCTACCATGGGAGCAAATTATGGACAAACGGTTCAGTCGCTGGCAGGAAGAGAAGATAATTACTTTTCTACCGTGATTTTGGGTGAAAGCAATGAAGAACGGAACGGATATCTTAGCGCTCAATACACGGTAAACCCCAATTATAATTTAGCCGAAAATTTGGTTCTTTATCCGGATGGCGCTCGTCCGAAGGGAGTGATAATCGAAAATACGGTTTATGGGCCGGAAATAGATTATTGGGCGGGAAAGCCGGGTATGGCCTGGGTAAGACCGATAGAGCAATTTACGCATAATGCGGCTTCTAATACCGCTCAATACATTTATGACGCTTCTTTTATTAAATTGAGAGCAATCAGTCTCGGTTATAATGTACCCAAAAGGGTATTGGCGAAAACGCCCATACGCTCTGCGCGGGTTTCTGCCGTAGGTAGAGATGTGGCGATTCTGTATCAGAAAACACCGAAAGGAATTGATCCGGAAGCAACCAGTTCTGTAGCTAACAATCAAGGTTTTGAACGTGGATTCTCTCTGCCGAGCGCCACGTGGGGATTTGACTTAAAGGTATCATTCTAACTTATAATATAATAATTATGAAAATCAGGAAAGTATTTTATATAATAATATCCGTATTTGCTATGATACAGTTAGCGGGATGTACGGATAATTTTGAAGACATAAATAAAAATCCGAATAAGTTGTACAGTGTGGATTTTAAATATGTATTTCCGGGCACGGTCTATCGTTCAATGGATAATTTGAGTCAATTGAATTTCGATTACCTGATGACTTATTCCCGCTATGCGGTTATACAGGCGTTTTGTGGTCCGAGAGAAGACGAAGGTGATGGTTATTATCAAAACTTTTATGTTAACATACTAAGCGATCTTGAACGAGCTGAGAAAGAATACGAAGGACAGGTTGGTTTTGAAAACCGTTTGGCGGTAATAAAAACATGGAAAGCTTATACCTATTATATCATGGCCTCCATGTATGGAGGTGTTGCCATGAGTGATGCGATGTTAACTTATGAAACTAAAACAACCTACAAATACGATACGGAAGACGAAGTTTATACGCAAATTCTGAAACTGTTGGATGACGCTATTGACCTTTATAATCCGCAAACGCAATATGCTACGGATGTTATTTCTCCCGACCCTGTTTTCGGCGCTACAGGAAATAATGTGAAATGGAGAAAATTTGCCAATTCAATGCGCTTAAATATCGGATTGCATGTGCAAAATCTGGATCCGGCGCTGTCGGAAACATACGTTAAAAAAGCAATGGAACACGAAGATTGGTTAATTGCTTCCAATGATGAGAATGTTGCCCCTGTGTATGGTACTACTGTAAATGCTGATGTGTCTTATTATTATACTCGTTTAATAAAACCGATTGAAGATGTGCCTACCAGTTTTAATTCAACAATCTATCCTGCTATGAATGAGTACTTTGCTACTTACTTATTTACTTTCAAAGATCCCCGGATGGAAGAATATTTTGAAAAATCGAATGCCATGGGAAGCACAACCGATCAACTTTTTGCCTACACGGATACGATTACGAGGCCTCATATATGCGATAAATCAGGCACAAACAAATGTCCGAACTATGAACAACATCAAGCCGATGGGTTAAATCCATTCAGGAGAGACTCTCTGCTGGTTGACTATACTGTTCCTTATGTTCCTTTTTGCGAATTAGTTTATATGCCGTTTAACTGGGAGGCAGCTTATATAAGCCCGACTTCAGACGTAAGGCTTCAAGACCCCTTACTTTCCATGCCTAAATTTGCTCCTTCGTATGTAAAAAAACGTTTCTTGGCCAAAGATGCATCGATTCCTATATTGACCTTTGCGGATATTTGTTTCTTAAAAGCAGAAGCCAAAATTCTTTATAGCGTAGGACAAACGTCGGCTGAACAATGCTACAATAATGGTATTAACGCTTCTTTTGCACAATATGCCATTACCGCAAAAGCGGCAGATTATATGAATCAAAATGGAGTAAAATGGAATACAAGTAAAACCGGTTATTCGGAGAGAAGATTATTATATACAGCTTCGATTAACGGAGAAGGAGGAGATAAAAACCACTTGGAACAGATCTATAAACAACGCTATTTTGCCGGTTTTGGAAACTTTTTGGAAGCTTGGAACTTGGAAAGACGCACAAGGGTATTGTCGTTCCCGCCGTTTTTCTCCAGTGGAGTTTCCAGTGGCGTAGAAGGATCTAATCCAACCTACAATTATTCGATGGAGCGGTTTGTTTATCCAAGAATGGAAGTGAGTCAAAATGCTGCCGAATATTATAAAGCGCTTGACAACTTGAAAGCTGTTAGTCCATTCTACCGGGATGATCGTTGGGGTGATAATATCTTTACTTCATTAGGATTTGCCAAGAAAAATCCTGATTTGGAAACAGCTGATGCGAAATATGTAGGTAATAAAATAATTCGTTTCTATGCAGGTTATTTTAGTCATTATTATGGAACTACTTATGAAGATGTGTCGGCAAAAGCAGTAGAAATAGCAGGAGACACCAATGTGCCGAGAGCATTAATCAGGGCTTTTAATTACCGACAAAGATCAATTATAAGTACGTATTTAATCGAAGGTGCAGAGTAGATTTTTAATTAATAAACAGATAAATTATGAAAACGAAATATTTTATATATGGGATGGTGTTTTTTGTCTTTTCGGCTTTCTATGCCTGTAAAGACGAACAGGGTGAATCTTCTGTTGATAATTACTTTTTAAATTACCAAATTGAAGAAATACCGGTAAAGTCGGATATTCCGGTTGGAGCTTATTTGGTTAACCCCAGACCATGGTTAATGGATAACGAAGATATCTGGACTCGTATAACCGAAGAAAGGGATGATGCTGATGGAAAAGTAGGCCCTTATATGCGTCCGGTTTTAGGTCAATATGATCTTGATGTGGATACGCTGGGCGCCAAATCGCTTCAACAAATAATTGATTGGGGAAATGAAGCGCGCATAGACTATTTTATATTGCCGGTTACGCGGGAAGATCGCTGGCAAGTTTATCCGCATAACCTGAATAAACAGGATAGCGCCTTCATCAATCTGTTTCAAATGAAAAACGACACCATGCCGGCTATTCATTTGAATGGGATGAAATACGCTTTGATGGTGGATATGAATGGTTTTTGTTCCGGTTTGAGTAATGTTAATTTAATAGAAAAAGTCGATCCTACGCATATTGTACAGACTTATACTCCAAAATTGGAAGATGGAACAGCAGGAACGCCAATCGTTACCTTAGATACGATTATTCCAAGACTTGATCAATTGTATGCTTTCTATAAAAGGATCTCCGACTATTTTTCAGATCCGAATTACTATCATTTCAATGGACGACCGGTTGTTTTGATAAGAGGCGCGGAATATGTATATACCGAAAATTCCGAACTGGTGTATCAGAAAATACGCGAAACAATGCGCCAAAATTCAGGAGAAGACGTTTATTTGATAGCACAACAACCGCCATGGACTCCGCCGGCTCGTTTTCATTATTTCCATTTGTTGGGTAAAGTAGATGCCGTTACGGTGAGGAACCTGGGTAATGTGGGAGGCGGTAACTGGGACAGAACTTATTGGTTGCCTCAAATGATGAACGAAAACCTGAAGTATAACCGCGAATATATTCGGGATAATTATGGTATCGACTTTGTTCCTCCGGTTAGCACTCCCTATTACACTTATCTTTTGAGCGCTAATGCCTATAATGAGCCGATCGTACCTCACGATCCGGATCAATTTCAACAATTCTGCAACGTAGCCAAAATGAATTTGGGTAATAATCCGATGGTTATCATAGATTCGTTTAATAACTGGGAAACAGGTTCTGTGATCGAACCGACGGAAGAAGGTTATGGCAATGGCTATGGCGATTTATATTTGAAATTGGTTAAAGAACAATTCAAAAAATAGTAATTATTAATAATATGTTTTATTTTAAAACTAAATTGATCATGAAAAAGATTTATTTTTTAAAGATTTATTTTTTATTGTGTGTATCTTTGCTACTTAGTCAAAGTATAAGTGCAAAAGATGTTTATCTTTCTGCAACGGGAAATAACAGTAACGATGGTCTTACTGCTGCTACTGCGGTGAAAACTTTATTGCGGGTAAACGAAATTGTAGAATCGGAAGATGTTATCCATGTAAGTGGTCTGATAAAAATAACCGATGAAGTGGATTACGCAACGAAAATTCAGGATGGAACTCAGGATCCTGCCAATTCAGACGGTATCATTTTATATCATAGAGGATATTATTTTAGAAGTTCAGGCACGATGGGTAGTGAAAAATGGTCGGGAGTTACATTTCTTGGACAAGACGAGAACAAGGATGGGTTCTCCGGCGACAAACAAGCTGCTCTTTTTCAATTTAGCGGAGCTGATCTTGTAACATTTAAACATATTATGTTTACAGACGCTCGTACACACCGCGCTAATATAGCGGATTATGGAAGTGATGCGTCTGTGTTTTGGGCAAACAGCTCGGAATTAGTGTTTGAAAACTGTTATTTTACAGGTAATGACATAACCCGTGATGCCGATAATCCCATGCAAGATAAGTTGGGTTGGGGAGACCGTGGTTGTATTTCTATGTGCAATGGAAAATACACATTCAAAGGATGTTCTTTTGAAGATAATACAGCGAAAGAAGGCGCTGCATTGTTTATTGGAGCAGGAGATATTCTTATTGAAGATTGTTATTTTGGCTATAATGAATGTGACATGATAAATGATTCATCCGGTGGCGCAATTTATACCTGGTGCAATGGAGATAATCCCGCCTATTTAGGAATGAATCTCGATATAAGAAGATGTGTTTTTGAAAATAATACATCACAAAAAGGAGGCGCTGTTGCTATATGTGACAAAGTGCACTATTCGCCGGTAACTATTAATATCAATATTGATCGTTGCGTATTTATTGGAAATGTGGCTGGTGGAAGCCAGGGAGGCGCTATTCTTTATAATAATTTTAGTGATGCAGCAAGAAGTACGGATGTTATAGCCGTTTCTAATTCTTTGTTTTTCGGGAATCAGTCTACCCAGGAAGGCGGAGCTTTGTGTGTTTGGAATGTTCAAGCCCAAAAAAATCAGCATAGTGAATTGAAACTGATTAATAATACGTTTACATACAATTTTTGTGCAGGAAGTCCGGCTCAGGGTGGTGGAATCAGTTTCATGAGAGGATACGACGAAAATAATCACCTTCCTGCCAACATGATTAAAACTATTTACAACACAATAGCTGACGGAAACTATACTACAGGTGGAGAAGAAGGTCTGTATTATGCTGATTTGAGCCTTAATTACGACGCAACAGAGGGTGATATATTTGATATACAAAACTCTTATTTGGGAAGTACTATTTTGCTTAATGGACGACCTGATGTTTCACTTGACATCAATAAAATAGATTATTATCCCGGATTAGCTTATGATGGTGGAGTAACTGCCGGTTTGTTTTTGCCGGACTATTATGGCCCTGAATACAAAGTAGTCCCGTTAGAAGATGATGCGGAAACTCGTACTTATGGAAATCCGGCAAATCTGGCAGGCAAGGTAGATTTGGACGGAAAACCATGGACGATTACCGATGGAAAATGCGCTATCGGAGCGAGTGATATTACTTCTGATGAAATAGATGCAGGTAAGCAACCATGGCCAACTGCAATGGCTTCCATATCTGCCGGAGCTTCTGTAAAATTGGCTCAATACAATGATATGCTTGTTTGTTTGACAGATACGCAGGAAACAGTTTCGATGGTATTATATAATTTAACAGGAAACAAAATTCTTGAAGGAAAAAATTATATTTCACTAAGAGGAATAAGTAGTGGTATTTATATCGCAAAAGTTCAAATAGGAACAGCCGTATATGCTCAAAAAGTGATTATAAAATAATATTTGAGGCTATCTCAAAAGCCACGAATTACACGAATTTACACTAATTAAAGAATTTCGATTTTTTTATTCTGTTGATTCTCAAAACAAAACAATCGTGATAATTTGTGTAATTCGTGGCTAAATAACTTTTTGTACAGACTCTTTTAATGATAAAACCAAAAATCTGTATACTATAGAAAGTAAAAAAACAAATTAAATATGAAACGTAAAACACAATCGATTTTTCTTTTATTAGTTTTCTTATCCGTTGGAAGTTTGCAAGCACAAACCGGACGGTTAGAATATCAGGGAACATTTGCTCCCTCTGAAGGGTATGTGAGTAAAATAGAAAAACCGTTGCGAAAAGAAATATGCCTCAATGGTCGTTGGGATTTCCAAGCGGTATCACTACCATCCTCCTACCAACAAGGGAAAGGAATAGCTCCGGAACTGCCACTTCCTGAGGAAAATCAGTGGGATAAAGTCAAGATTAAAATCCCTTCACCCTGGAACATCAATGCTTTTGCGAACCAGGATTTGGAAGGCCCCGACCATCGTAATTTTCCATCATATCCCAAGGAATGGGAAGACGTGAAAATGGCATGGATGCGAAAAACCGTAACCATCCCGGCCGAATGGAAAGACGAAAAAATTGTATTGCATTTCGAAGCCGTCGCCGGTCAAACGCAAGTTTTTGTGAATGGGAAAAAAGCGACAGAAAACTTCGATATTTTTCTTCCGTTTGAAGTCGATATTACTTCGCTGGTAACGCTGGGTGAAACGGCTGAAATCTTAGTTGGAGTGCGCAGTGAGAAATTGTTTGAAGACAATTCTACGAAAGGCCGCAGAATCATTCCTGCCGGCTCGATGTGGGGGAATTTCATCAATGGCATCTGGCAAGACGTTTATTTGCTTGCCCTTCCAAAAATCAATATCAACGACATCTACATCAAGCCGTTAGTATCTTCAAATACATTAGCATTAGACATTACGATTGAAAACACGACCAACAAAGAAGAAAAAATAGTGCTGAACGGAAGTGTAAATAAATGGATAAATAAAGCGGGAACAGAAGTCAATACGGCACCAGTACCCAATTGGGAATTAGCCAAATCAGCATCATTATTAGTACCCGAACAAAAATTACCGGTAAAGCCGGGCTTAACAAAAATAACCCTTCAAATTCCTGTCAAAGAAGGAGACTTGGATTATTGGACACCCGAATACCCCAATTTATATGGTTTAATTTTAAACTTAGTCATAGGAAATAATGCCAAAATTGCGACAACTGATAGAAAGTATGAACGTTTCGGTTGGCGCGAATGGACGTTCGATGGAACGAAACAACTATTAAATGGAAAAACATACCCACTCAAAGGCGATTCGTGGCATTTTATGGGGGTTCCGCAACTCACTCGGCGGTATGCATGGGCATGGTTTACCGCATTGAAAGATGCCAATGCCAATGCAGTCCGTCCGCATGCACAAGTCTATCCGAGCTTTTATCTTGATTTAGCAGATGAAATGGGTATTTGTGTATTGGATGAAACGGCGAACTGGGCGAGCGATGGCGGACCAAAAATGGATTCACCGCTATTTTGGGAAAATTCGAAAGGACACTTGCGACGGATGATATTACGCGACCGGAATCATGCCGGGATATTTGGTTGGAGTATCAGTAACGAAAATAGACCGGTGATTATGTTTGTTTTTAATGAGCCGGAATGGATGAAATACCAAGAACAGGCATGGAAAGATTGGCGAGAGATTGTCCGGGAAAATGATTCTACACGTCCGTGGATATCAGCCGATGGAGAAGATGACGGCGAAGGCATTTTGCCTACTACCGTTGGACATTACGGAGATGAAACCTCCTTAAAGCATTGGGCAAGTATCGGCAAACCTTGGGGCGTGGGCGAAACGAGCATGGCTTATTACGGAACACCTGAACAAGTATCTAAATTCAACGGAGAACGGGCCTACGAATCGATGGAAGGCCGGATGGAAGGATTGGCTTATGAATGTTACAAACTTATATCACAACAACGCAAGGCAGGCGCATCCTACACTTCGGTTTTCAATATTGTCTGGTATGGACTTCAACCGCTTCCTTTCGGTAAACGAGATTTGAAGACGCCGCCGACTTTGGAGGATGGCATCCATTTTGGAGCATATAAAGAAGGTCAGCCGGGAATTCAACCGGAACGGATAGGCCCTTATAGTTCTACGTTCAATCCGGGTTACGACCCGACTTTGCCGCTCTATCGTGCATGGCCGATGTTTGATGCTATCAAAGCCGCCAATTCGGGCGACAAACCAGCCTGGTCGAAGTGGAGCCAACAGCCTGAAAATAAGTCAAAAGAAACAATCGAAGCGGAAAAAACCTATAATGCAGTTCTTTTTGAAGGAGCGGAAGACAGCTCAGTAAAAAAGATGTTTGAAAAGGAAGGCGTTGAATTTGTTTCCGAGAAGTCAATTGCACCGTCTAAACAAAGTCAAAATATCTTATTAATTATAGATGGTTCATATATTCCCGGAGAACAGGATATAATCCGGATTAAAAGATACATTTCGCAAGGTTCGGATATTTGGCTTTGGTCACCTGCACCGGCTACACTTTCCGCATATCAACCGCTTTTGCCAGCCGAATTGATATTGCAACCTCGAGCAGCTTCTTCTTTCATTCCTATCCACAAATCATGGATGGAAAACACAGTCAATTCTGATTTCTACTTCTGTGAAATCCAAACCAACGAAGCCTGCCAATACGGCATGACCGGAAAGTTCGTGACAGAAGGCGATGTTTTGTTGAAAGCCTGTCATACCAACTGGAGAAAATGGAACAAACGGCCGGAAGAATTGAAAACGGCCGCTGTTTTGCGCAGTGAAAATGAGCAAAACGGTCCGGATGCAGTATTTGTAAAATATTGCGACCATTGTTCAACCTTCTATGTAAGTACATTGACCGATTTTACAGCGAATGAAAAGGGATATCATACTTTGGCAAAAATTATGAAATCAGCAGGAATTCAGACAGACACTAAACAATTGTCCGAATCGTTGATGGATGCGCAAGGCATTGTTCAATTGTCGAATTTGCTGGTGAGCCGGACGGATGGCCGGAAGAAATACAGTCTGTGGGTTTATAGTCCTCGTCCGTTAGACGATTTGCTGATTGAACCCGACATGCCCAAATTGGACATAGCAGTTCCTGCAGGTCATGGAGAAATCCAATTAAACAGTAAGAAATTGGAATCGTATAAAGAAGTTCCCTTGAAACAGGGTTGGAATCAGCTTGTTATTTCACTTCCGGATAATACGGATGTGTCTGACATTCAATTCGCCTGCATCAATCATCCTGAGTTTATTAAACAATTACAAACTTCATTAAGTCATTAGTTCTACTTTAACAGATAAATTATGAAACAGCATAATTTTTTAAAATTACCCCTAAATCCCCTAAAGGGGACTTTTGAGGCATAAAAAGACCATAGTTTATTTCGGTTTTTTCAGGAACTGAAGTCCCCTTTAGGGGATTTAGGGGTAAAACGCCGCATTTAAAATTAATCTGTTCAAGTAGAATTAATAAAAAATAAATATATATGAAAACAGCATTCAATTTAGCAGTAAGTGTTTTGTTGACTTTTCCGGTTGAGGCGCAAGACAATTATTCCGAAGTGCAAAGTATCGTTTCCAAGTATTATGGCGAATGGAACGATAGCAGTTATCCGGGACTTTTTACTTCACGTGTTCCAAATACAGCATTGATGGGAAACGGCGATATTGGAGTTGCTTCCGGGGGAAATGAAGATTCTAAAAGTTTTTACATCTCAAAAGGAGATTTTTGGACTTATCGTGGTTCTCCTGTTCCAATTGGAGGTATAACAATTGGTCAAACGAAAACGGACGATGAAGCGCCACTGTCACTCGCGCAGGGAGCGGCGGCAACTGCCAGCGCCAGTCATCCGGATTTTCCGGTCAATCGCATGGTGAGCGGAAATTGGTCTATGGGTTATGAAGGCTGGGTGAGCGAAGTGAATACAAATGCAGCTGCCAATCCGTTTTGGGCGGAATTGGATTTAGGCGTTGAAAAAACGTTTAATCGTATTGTGATACGACATGATGCAGCAGCACGACCGGCTGAAACAGCCAATGTTACGAGAGATTTCAGTGTTTCCGTTCGTAATAATCCGGGTGAAAACTGGACGAAAATCTTAAATATCACCGGGAATGCTCAAGCGATTACGGATGAGACATTACCTGAAGAAGTAACCGCTCGCTACATCCGTCTGGAAGTTACGAAAGGAACACAGGAAACTACAGATGATTCGCGTAATAATCCTCGTGCGAGAATCGGTCAATTTGAGCTTTATTATAATATAAATCAGGGAGAGATTACTCCTCCCAACCCTGTTGATAAAAGTTTACATGAAATTCAGGATATTCTGAATGCAGAAGTCAGGACTGAATTTGTGGCAGGCGAAGTAAAATTGGATATGCGCACATTTACGGCCGCCACAGAAAATGTGATGGTAACCGAATTAACTTCCAAAAGCGATGAGCCGGTTGACCTGACGGTGACTTTGTGGGCAAAAGCCGATAACAGTCAATTTCCGGTTTCTACAAGTTCTGATGAAAGTACCGTAACAGTTACCCGTTCTACTCCAAATAATTATCTTACTACTACAAATTCTCATGTCTCCAGGGCTGCCATGCAGTCAAAAATCATTGGTGTAGATTTTCAAACGGAATCCGGCAAGAAAACCGGCGAATCAAGCATGTATTTCACCATACAACCGGGACAAACGGTTTATGTCGTTACAGCTGTCGGAGGCGGAGGCCAGACTTTTAGTAATACCGGCGCTTTATTGACTTCGAATCCGGTTGTGGAAGCTACGAATATGTTAGCTTCTATTCCGGATGCAGATGCTGTACAGGATTTATTGTCCCGTCATCAGGAATGGTGGAAGAATTACTGGTCTGCATCTTACGTAAAGTGGGATACCGGAGATGCCAAATTAAACACTATTATGAAATATTATTATGCCGCTCAATACCTGTTGGGTTGCACTATCCGTGAAGGAAAAGTAGCTCCCGGGCTTTACGGTATATGGCATACTACGGATAATCCTTCCTGGAATTCCGATTATCATTTGAATTACAATTTTATTTCCACTTTTTACGGCGTGAGTAGCAGCAATAGGGTAGAGCAAAATCTTCCGGCCATTGAGGGTATCTTACAATATGTGGCGCAGGGGAAAGCCAATGCCTCTAATCCGGTCGAATTGAGGAACGTGCGCTCCGATTTTGTCAATCAAAAAATTGCGAAAGGAGATATTAGTTCAAGTACAGGAATTTCTAATGCTGTGTTGTATCCTGTAGGTATAGGTCCTTGGGGTATGACTTTGGATGCCAGTTACCACAACGAAGCCTTGAATGCTTCTTACAGCGCTTACCCGTTCCTGGAATATTATAACCATACCATGGACGCCGGCTTCCTGCGTGATAAAATGTATGATTATCTGAAACTGTGTGTAGGTTTTTATGAAGCCTGGCTGGAAAAAGAAGATGGAAAATATGTGTTGTATGCAGGTTATAATGAAGGTTCCTGGGCAATCAATCCTGCCGTAGAATTATCTGTGCTTAAAAGCGCTTTGAAGAATCTGATTACTGCGAGTGAAACCTTGGGCTTGGATGCAGATAAGCGTCCTCATTGGCAAGAAATATTAGATAACCTGGCGCCTCAACCTGTGGCTGTTTATCAGGGAAAGACCGTATATACGCTGGCTGAACAGGAATGGGTCAGTAACAAATGGCAGCCGATGAGTAATCCGGTGCCGGGCGATGGGAATATTATCCCAATGGAAGCGGTTATTCCCGGAGAGCAAGTAGGATATTATTCTCCACAAGAGCAGTTAGATATAGCAAAGAGCACCATTGACATTTTTTCTGCCCGTGGGGCGTGGGGACAAATCAATAATTTCCCGAAGATTTTTTCAGTAGCAGTGAATACCCGTTATCCGGCGCAAACAATCATCGATAATTTTTCAAGCACTATCAATAACCAGATACAAAAAAACCTGATGATTGAAGACAATACGCACGGTGTTGAAAAAGCAGGTTCCATTAGAGCCGTGAACAATATGATGTTGCTCAGCGATCAGGATGTTATTAAAGTATTTCCCAACTGGATTTCCAATCGCGATGCAAAGTTCGTTGGTTTACGTGAAAATGGTGCGTTCATATTGTCGTCGGAATATAGCGCCCAAAGCAAAGAAGTGTTGTATGTTGATCTGTTCAGTGAAGCCGGCCGGCCGGTTACGATTGCTTCTCCCTGGCCGGAAGGGATTCTTGTAACCGATGAATCAGGTATGGAAGTAGACGCACGAAGCAGTAAAGCGCCCAATCATCCCGATGAAATTACGATTCTTTTCAATACTCAAGCCGGAAAAACTTATCATATTGTTAAATCGGAAGGATTTCCTCCTGTTACCAAAGATGATAAGCCTTCAATTAACACAACTGTTTGTATTTATCCGAACCCGGCGCCTTCCGGCTCAACAGTTTATGTAAATACCGGTTCTTCCGACGGAGGGATAGTTCATATTTATGATATTGCCGGCTTTCGGATACAACAAATTTCGGTCACGGAACGGATTACTCCGGTGAAAATCGATTTTTCCGGAGTGTATCTCGTTGTCATTCAGGGAAAAAACGAAATGAAAAAGACAGCCAAATTGATTATACAATAATTTTTTAGTATTTAGACATGAAACGAGGATTGATAAGAGGAATTTTTTACTTGTTGTTTTGCTCCTTTTCCATGAATGGATTCGGACAAGATTATACTTATTCAAACAACTGGTATGTTGGAGATACGGAAGCAGGAGAGTGGATTAAACATAAAAAGATTTGGATAGCGGATGGTGATTATCGTTTTACAACCAGGGTTGTGGCTCCTGAACCGGGAAAAACAATCGCTTTGGCTTTGAATGACGAAATTTTATTTTCCGGAGTGGAAGTCCCTGTGGATAAATCCGGAAAGTTTCAATTAGCGCATATTGGAAGTGCGCATATCAATGCGGGTTATTATGATGTCAAATTGATTTTTGAAACCGGAGATGTGAATTGCGATATGATCTTTATTAAAAAAGATTCACGAACAGATGATACAGTATTGGATACGGATATTGATTATTCTTTGAATCACAACGATGGAATGCACATTTCCCCTATTGCGGGAGCATCACATTCATCTTCTGTTTTAGCAAAATATGGAGATCCTGGTGATAATATTGCTTATTATTATCAAGCAGATCCGGGTAATGGAGATACCTACACACGGGAACAGGTAATGATGTGGAACAGGCAATCAATATATACTTATAACATGGAATACAGTCAGGACGCCATGGATATTTTAGTTCAAGAGCTTGCAGAATCGAAAGTGGATTTTATGTGGGCGCATGGTCGCGGAGAACCCGATAATGTGAATCAGATAACTGACCGGGCTTTCAAAAATGGAGCAGGAGGAATGCCTTGCCGGGGACTAAGTGTTCTTGTGGATGCAATTAAGCGCAATCCTTATGCAAAGGATAATCTGAAAGTAGCTTATTTCTTTGATTGTGCCGCTGCATTCACCAGCGCCGGATCAACTCAGTTTTACAATGGATCGTTAGATTACAGAAATGACGATTTTCGCAATTTCATGTGGGAATTTGCTGTTAAAAAATGGTATTCAACGATTCCTAAAGAATTGCTTTTTACTCTTCCTGATGAAACAGGACAGGGGAGGATAATTGTTCCTATGCAATGGTGGACATGCGGAATAGGATCGACATGGGGAAATAGAGGCTTAACGCTTACCGGCGAAGAAGGAATTGCCGGCTTTTTTCAATTCATGGAACAAAAGATGATGGAAGAGTTTGGCTTAAGCGTAGCTTGGATATTAGATAACTCTTTCTTTGATAGAGGAGGAGACCCGGTAAGAAATATGGCGTGGGGAATACAAAGCTGGTTTATTTGGGGGCAAAATATCACTGTAATGAGATCATTCGGGGATAAAAAATTTGCTTTTGCGTTGAATGGCGGAAGAACGCCTATTTACGAATCTGTAAAAACAGATTGGGATCCTTATACCGATGAAGGTACTTTTTTAGGTGATTACAATAAACGAAGAACAAAAGGATATCATACTTCTTCTATTGATGAAAATGGAGAACCGGTCATTCGGGGAATGTTTGAACAAGGAACGGCAGAGAATGCGGAATGGCTTGTCCTGGAGTCTTGGTTTGATTGGTATGAAGGCTCTACCTGGTATCGAAGCGGACACCGGGAGTATGCCTATCCTAATCAACATTTGAATTTATGTCGTGAGTTTGCAGATAAAGAAACGACTTCCATTTTACTTGAGGCCGAAAGTTGTGATGAGTTTTATGACAAATCGAAAGGAAATTCGGGTGGCGCTTACCGCTTGGACTGGTATAAACCCGGTGAATTAAAAAAAGATTATTGGGATGCTAATTTAGAAGTTGATTTGGATATTTTCCGTCCACTTCATCAACTTTCTGAAATCACTCCTCAGTATGTGGCTGCAGACTCAAGAAATCTCCCTTTCACTTCTATTGTTGCCGGATTTAATGATGTTTGGGCAATCAATGAAAGTAAAGGCTTGATATATGCTAATGAAGTAGATGGTTATCCTTTAGTTGCATGGCAGTCATTATCCAATAATAATTATTTGCAAAAAGTGACTTTAGGCGGCTTTTCTGCATGGGGAATTGCCTCAAGTACGGGAAATGTGGTAAGAACTTCTTTGCCTTCCGAACAAAAATCATACGTTAATAATTCGTGGTCGCGAGTAGATGGCGACATGAAGATCGTGGATTTGGATGCAAATAATGCGATGATATGGGCCGTTGATGAAAATGCGAATATCTATTACCGCAATTTTGCAGCAACGAGACCTTGGGTTCAAGTAGAAGGAAAATTGACTTCAATAGTAGTAGATGAGCTTTTTGGCTGGGGATTTGACCCTCAAGGAAATCTGAAACGTTTTTCTTTACAGAGTAAAACGGATTGGAAAACAATTCCCAATCCTCACCATTTGATAAAACTAAGCGCCAATTGCGAGGAAGTTTGGGGGGTAAATGCAGAAAATGAAATATACCGGATAAGTTCTTCCGGTTTTGGCGACTGGGAATTAGTTGCAACCGGCTATAAAGATGTTTCTGTCGGCAGTAATTTTGTTTGGTTCTTAGATGTGGAAGGACGGCCATATAAATGTCAATTAACTTCATTTACAGAGTATTCCGTATTTGCATCTCATAACAACACTGCAATAGAAACTCCTTCTGTAGCGCTTAATACGATAACAATAAACGCTTATCCTAATCCTTTTGTTGATAAGTTGACAGTAAAAGTAACTTCTCATGCAGATGAATCAATCTATCTTTCGATTAAAGGAATTGATGGTAAAATGCTTTATGGCAATAGATTTGATATTTCAACCGGAACAACGGAATTGAATTTAGACGCTGCATTGCAAGGTCTTAATGCCGGAATTTATTTATTAGTTATAGATAAACAGTCCGGAAAAGAGGTTATTAAAATAGTGAAACTATAATCATGAAAAAACACCTTTTATTTTGTTTGTTTTTATCAGGTATTTTCTCCGCTTTTTTCCAGTTAGCTTCGGCAAAAGTATGGAATCGGCGTATTCTTAGTGAAAACTGCCAACCGGAATGAGACGGTTGCAGTTAAAGTGTTGAAGTAGGGTTCCTCTTCGGAAATCTTTACCAAACTTTGTGAAAAATATCCGGAAAAAGACATGCCGAGTACTGTATTATCTATTTCTGGATTTGGAGATTGGAATTAACTTGCATGATTTGTCCTTTAACGGTTTTCATGGAAACTTGTTTTTTCCCGTTCCGAAGATTCAATTTTTCACCGAGGGTCGATTCGATTCTTGCTTCTGCTAATTGCTCATTTTTCCATGAAATATCGACAATAAACCCGCCTCTTGCCCGTAATCCTTTCACCGAACCGGTTTCGGCCATTGCTTGAGGCAAAGCGGGAAGCAATTCATAGCAGGATTTGATTTTTTGAGATTTTCATTTTTTGAGGGTTATCGTCGGAATGTGTACATTTTTAACATGATTTTTCTGCCATGCAGCTATAAAATTCGGAAAAAGGACGTATCTCGCTTTCAAAGGGATACAGCTTTCCCTCTGGAAACAGGATTTTCCTCAAAATGTAATCCGGATTTTGTTGCGTTATGCTGCCTGTTTAAGCGGTATCCCTTGGATTTTATTTTCCAATATCTTTTTACCGATTTTTTTCAAATTGTAGGCACATACTCCCAATGCAATATAGGTCTTAAAATGAAAATAGTTACGGTCTGGACAACGATCCAATCCACGATGTTCCAATTCATTGATATTGGATTCTATTGCTGAGTGTTTGTTTTTCAGGCAGTTAAACATACGGCTTTGTTCGATTTCTTTCTCCTTTTCTGTGCGTTTTCCCAATTTGGGAAGAACTACCCAGGGTATTTCCAATTCCAACAGTGATTTGTTTTGTGCATCCCAGTGACCCTTGTCAAAACTCATGGAAGCAATCGGTTTATATTTGTGCAGCATTTGGTCGGCTATTTCAACAACAATATCACGATCCTGTTCATGGTTCATCACTTTGTGGTACAATATCAAACCGAACTGGTCGCTGGTGATGGATACCTTTTTGCCTAATTCTACCGAAGGTCGAAATTTACCCTTGACAACCCACTCGGTATAGGTCTCAAAAATTGACATCATCTTTTCCGCATGAGGAATGCTTTCTCCACCCAGTATACGCCTGTCTACCAAATCTATGTGTTTAACTAAGAGTTCCTTATAATTGTCTAATTCACAGTGTTTTACCAAATCCATTTCATCTCCAAACGGTAAATGCTCTTGCTCAAGTACCAGTTTCTGCAATAATAACCGGCTTTTGGTAAGGTATGACTCCACTGCTTTTTGCAATTTTTCCTGTTTGTTTTTACCGCCGCCGCCACTGATTCTCCCTACTGTACGCATCTGGCTTTTAAGCTCTGAACGCCAATGTTGAATCTTACGCCATCCTTTTATTTTCGGGTATTTTTCCAGAAAAAAATCAACCGTATCAAGGCATTTTCGTGCACAGTCCCACAACAAATTATAATCAGTGGGAAAATGTACATTGCTCTCTACTACGAAACTATCCGTTTTTAAGTGCAAGGCTGTGGTTTCTTTTTTTTTGAAAACCTCCCTGTGACCAAATTCTACGATTACTTCGTTGAGTTCTTTCAGCATTTCATCGCTAAGCTTACTCACATTATCATAAATGTTTTGATATGTAAACTCAAAAGACTCTTCTCCAAAGACTTCACTGAAACCTAATAATTTACGCAATAACAAGTGATTATTGGACAAGTTCTGCAACATGTCATAGCTTAATCCCAAGCTCATCCGGACTTGACCCAATACAAAAATAGTCCATAAATTCATTCCTGGTCGACCGTTATTTCTGTCTACTTTCGGTAAATATTTCTCTATAATACTGAATATCTTATCGTTATATTCATTGTTGCAATATATTTCTTTCATTGCCGAGATTAATTGATCCAAGGCATTCTTGCTTTTCTGGGGAATGTAAATTTCACTGATCGGTGTTTGACCGATGCGCAATTGAAGTTCGAATCTTTTTCTCATTTTGCGAATCTTTTTTGTTTTTGTTTTCGGATGTGATAGTATTTGTTTGATTTACACACAAATATACAACTTCTTTTGAGTAAACAAAATGTTTTTCGTGAAAAATTAAACTCTTTTTTGAGGTGATTATGTGTTGAGAAGTAATCGGTTAGAGGGTTTTCTTAGAGACACTAAATATCCTTGTCGGAAATGAAATTTTCTATTCCCGAAAAATCCAGCTCGATTTCACCGGTCAAAGAAGTGCGGATGCCTAATTTGATACTCTCATCCGTATTGCCGAATGTATTCACATCCAATGGAAATCCATCACTCGAAGAAGTATAGAGCACTAAAGGTCTATTATTAGAAAAGGTGTCCACCTTTTCAG
>Ga0123354_10001306_pt1 | contig 29704 bp, 19 predicted proteins | sample TergutLab28metaG_2_FD_97872 | JGI IMG/M metagenome (GOLD analysis project Ga0123354, IMG submission 97872) | Labiotermes labralis P4 segment gut microbial communities from Petit-Saut dam, French Guiana - Lab288 P4 | ecosystem: Host-associated > Arthropoda: Insects > Digestive system > Gut ... | reverse complement strand
GTACAAAGAAGTGGCGATTATGTGGAAAAATAAAGAAAGGTCTGTAGATTAAGGCGGTGTATTTGGTTTGTCAATAATAAAGCATGTTACTTTACAAAAAATTGTTGCTCATGACTTTCGGTATGACCCTCGTAATAATAGGAAAGCCAATATGCTCTAAGGCCTTGGTGCTCCGAGTCTTGTACACAAAGCACAAAGATTGCCTGAAGATTTTATTGCTGCCATCTGTGAATAATATTGTGATGCTGCATATCACAAATTTGGTAAACTACTGCCAGTGACAAGCAGTCACCAGTGAAATTATTTTTTAATAATTCACAGATCAAGAATATTTATAAAAATTACCATCACTCTTTGCATATTGTTTCATATGGTACATTATCTGAAGCAAAAAAGCAAGCAGATGGGTAATACTGGACATAAATGGAACAAATAATGTAAATTTCTAAATTAACACACATCGAGTATAGGCATCTGACACTCCTTGAATGTACTGAAAAGTACTTGAGATATTTCCTGGATTTTACTTAAAGCTTGCAGAGTGTAAAAAACTATTCTGGCAACCTATCCTCAAAATGTCCCACAGAAAAAACTGACATATGCAGAATCAGAACCTAGATTTATGACAATCACATGCCATGAGTTTATACCTTTACTAATCAACCTCTTGTAACCTAGGTACAGATAAGAACTACAACACTACACTGACTTTAAAGAAATGATATGAGGTGGTGTGAGGTGGATTCATCTGGCTCACAACATTTTTATGAGCACAACAATGATCTGCTGAGTTCCAATAAGGGTGGATAAACTGAGAAACAATGATTAGCTAAAAAGGTGAGTTACTTAGTTCTTAAAAGCTGCTACACTCTGCAGGTGTGATAAAAGTGCTTTGCATACAGCCATGTACAGCAGCACTGGGCATATGTCGTGTTTCAGTCAAACATCAGAGACTTTACAGTGTTACAGTGCTTCTATCGTTCTATGACTAGGACAAGAAATATAAGAAGTACAGTCAAACAGAATGTTTCTACAGGCACGTCAATGGAGGTTACAACCTCAAATATTCTGGATGGAGCTCACATTATCAGACACCACATAAAACATAAAAAGGCTCTGACTTCTGTTAACACTACCATATGGAAAAGATATTTTCAGAAAATTAAATTAATACCTGATGCTCCAGCAATTGTCATGTTACCATAATTTCACATTCCATGTACATCACTCAGAAGCTACATATTTGCAATGTATGTAACAAGAGAGTTTTAGCTACAGCTAAATATCACTGCGCAAGAACAGGCAGGCTGTGACTAATTCAGTTCTCACCTCATCAATGATGTCTCCATTTTCAGCATGCACTTGTGCAACTGCCCCCAGTTGTTTGCACTTATCAAATGCACCATACAGCTCGAAGTCTCGCAGCATAAGAGTGTCTTTGTACGCCATGAACATTTTAAAAGAGTTCACTCCATGCTCCTTACACAGCTCTTCCATCTCTTCCTTCACTCTGTCTGACCACCACGTAACACAAACATGTAACGCATAATCACAGCACACCTTTTCATCTGCCTTCTGCCTCCAGCTTAAATAAGCATCAACGAGGGATTCACCTTTCTTTGGTATCGCAAAGTCAACTGTAACCCAAAATAAATCATCAGCAAAATATTAACAGATATACTGCCACCAACCACAACAAAGTTTTATTAATCTCATCAAGACATGCTAATTGTTTTGGTCGGGCTGTCCGTAAGCAGCGCTATAGAAAGTCAAGTGCAACATCAAGTGGTTGTATCATACATTTTTGTACAACCATTTGTATTTTGATTGTATTATTGTTAGAAGACGCCCTGATGATGATCACATAAGTGACTGAAACATGCTGGGGAAGAATAAAAATATGTGACTGAACACATTTATAAATGTGCATTTGTTGGTTTACTGTATAAGTATATAACTTTCTTTAATGCACAGACATGGAACACACAAACTCTGCTGATATCTTAACCCATCTTTTCTAAGATTCATTCCCAAGATGCTTCCATCATATTATATTTAATTCATTTTATTATATTCACTTTTATTACATTATATTATATTTTATTTTACTGCATTCTATTTTTATGTATAAATTAAAAGGTTTGCAAGAAAAATTTCATATCTTGTATATATATCTCAATTTATATTTAAGAAAATGCTGTAAATTTAAACCAGCAATACTTGATCTTCTCAACACCATGTCGCACAGCACGAGCACTGCATTATCTAAATAATATAGGTCATAGAACACAACTTTCTCACACCAACTTAAGGTGTAACATCCTCAATGGGTTTGTGTAACTTGCAATAATATGAACGAAATCCATCAATACACAACTTTTATTATAGCAAATCCAAAGAAGCCACATCTTTCAGCTGCATAAAGCAGCCATCATCAGGCCACATGTATCAGAAAATGTAAAAATAAACTTACATAGCCACAACCATACCTATGATTATAAAATCTATGGCTGAGACCTTGCCCTTACATAAAGTACATGTGAACATATCATCTGGAAAACACTTTACAATATATAAAAAGTATTGTAAAAACCATTCATGAATGTTACAGAGATTAAAAAAATTTTAAGGAAGAAATAAAAACCTCCATAAAAGCTCATGTTTTAGGCTGAAGAAAGATGTGCCATGTGTGGGTGGTCGAAAGTATAAAAGAAGAGACATTCACATATACTTCATATAAGGGCGAGTTCTCAGACACAGATTTTATAATCATATGTATAGTTACAGCTATACATTTTTCTTTCCAAATTTTCTGATACTTATGGCCTGATGAGTATGGCTGCTTTATGCAACCAAAACATCTAGCTGCTTTGATTTGCTATAATAAAAGTTGTGCAGTGATGGATTACTTCCTTATTATTGCTTTCTCAGAGTCTGTGCAGATAAAAGACAAACAGATTTTAGGGGGCTTAGTTTTATTCTGTTAAATGCAATAGTTTTCTGAATGTCATGTTTGTGAAGGTTCACAAAACTTACTTATCATGGTGGTGCCTCCAGCCAGCGCTGCTTTTGTCCCTTGGTAGAAGTCATCAGCAGACACTGCTCCCATAAACTCCAATTGCATGTGTGTGTGGGGGTCAATGCCACCTGTTCAAAAATATATTTCTGACTTGCAATTAAAACTGAAAGTGAAAGCAATCATGTTACAAGGTAAAACACACACACACACACACACACACACACACACACACCAGAATGCCCTAAGATTCAACTTTAAGCAATAAAAAAAGGTAAAAGTAAACAACATGTCATTAAGGCACAAAGTGGGGGGAAAGAGTTATAGCTCTACACTTTCTTTAGCCTCAGTGCTAGAAGTGGGTGAGTGGGTGGTGAGTGCCTTACCCCGACCTCTTTACATCCAGGAAACAGACCTGGTACCCACTGTACAGGAGGCTGTGTGGGCCATGGGGGCCAGTCTGGATGGTACAGAAAATCTTGCCCCCCACTGGGGTTTGAACACCAGACTGTCCAGCCTGTAGCAATTTGCTATACTAACTACACTATCCAGGACGCCTTTGAGCATGATATGCAATAACGAATTATAACCTAATGATTCTAACCTCATATTTAACAAACAAGAATTATACACCCATATTTCAACAGATATATCATCCTCAAGGCAGTGACTATGTACAGTGCTGGCTTCTGGGACGTGACACTGCATAATCTGGCAGAAATTTAACAGTATTTCAGATGAACCAGCTGCCTCCCACGATCAGGATAAACAAGAGCAGGCAGCAGAGTCCACTGCAATATCCATACACTTCTAACACATTACATGGAATCACATCCTAAAAAAAAGGAAATCTTCATCTGAACTTCAATTCCCTTTACAGGAAAAGTTATCTTAAATCCCAATTACATTCTGATGGGCAATGTGTGGGAGGATTAATATTTTAAAAACAAAATATTTGTGGACGGTAAATTCATTGGTAACACAAAATGATGCTGCACTGGTAACTGAACGTATTTAATGTCACCTACACTGGTAATAAGTAAATGAATGCTGGTACTGTACAAAAAAAACCTGGAAGAATTTACCAAATACAGCACAGATTCTACATGGATTTTCCAGATAGCATGACAAAATACTTCATTCCAAAAGGTAACTTACCCAGGCTGCTGGTAAGTCCTTAGCCCGACCAGGAACGAAACAATCTGTGCCTGTCAAAAGTGTGATGGGCAGAGGAATGGACTGCTTTGGCTAGGGAAGGGACAGGTGGTGGACTCTTGTGAATGTAGTAATGAACCCCCAAGTTCCATAAAATGTGGGGAATGTAGCATGTTTCTTCCCTGGTCAGGCTAAGGACTTATCAGCACTCCTGTACAATAAAAAAAAATGTAACATGCTATAAAGTAGATGATTCAAATTTAATGCCCATAATTTACATGGGTATATTGTGTTTCTTTTTAAGATTTTAGCTAGAAAACATTACATTTCTCATACTTAAATCTTTTGTATCACATATCAGGCTGGTTGGCACAATATTCTTCTCAGCTTTCCAACTGCAAATGACTTTATACCAACACAATTTATGAATTATCCTCAACATTAGATAGCTTTAAACCAATTCTCTAATCCAGTCACACAGGATTGGATATATCAGGGATAACTGGTTATCAGTCCTGCTATGTATTCTGAAGGTACTCATACCAAAAAGCAGCAGGATACATTAGTCAAAGTGAAATCATCCTCAACGCTACACAGCGATAATCAATATCAGTAAATTGGCATTATCAGAGCCACTCAGAAACTCACAGCAACAAACAAAGCATGCCTCTCCCTCTCCAGCAGAGAACCAGCTCAATGCAATCCAAAATATATTAATTCATTCATTTCCATATTTTCCGATGTGCAAGGTAAGTGGCCTTGTATTTCCAAGCCTTCCAAAGGATTTATTGCATACATTTACATTGTGATTTTGTCCTGCATTCTGTTCACAAGTCCTGAACATATGAGGATATCACACAACATCTCCCTCTTCACTGAAACAGAGACTTTCATGCAGTCTCTAAATGCCTGATAGACTGCCCCACTGTATTCCAGTTTTTTTTTTTAAGTACTTCATAAATGCAGACTACATGATCAGTAGTTTAACTGCTAACCCAAAGCCTGCACTGATTTTCCACAATAATTTCATCAGAAGCCGGAGTTAATCTTGACAGCAGTATGCTGCACGGCATGGTGTGTGTAGGTGATAATACTGATATGCCTTGTTATCTACTACAGCCTGTTTTATCTCCCTTGTTATAAACAGGAACAGTAATTAACTCTGTCCATTGCTAAAGGAGTTTTTCTGTATTCCATAAGGAATTGTTAAGTTTATGTATCAGAGAACACACTGCTCAATCTCCTGCTTGAATCAGTTCCATGAGAATTTCATATCTGGTAATATATTATTTCAGCTTTTCAATAGCCATCTCAACTTTAGAGACATTGGGCTCAGGCACTAATGGCTCAGCTGTATGTCTGTCAGTCCACCTAACAACATTAACCCAATGTACATTCAGTAGCAGAATGAAGTAAGTCTTCCATCCATTCAAAATACTGTAGGCATATGTAAGCAGGTCTCATCCTTTATTAACTATGCAATACAAAAAACAATATTTTTAATGCAGATAACTAAGTGAAGTTGTAGAGATTACCTGGGATGACATATTTTCCTCTAGCATCTATAACTCTTGTTCCTCCAGGAATTATTAAGTTCCGCCCAATTTGCCTGCAAATCAGAAAAATAAAATATAATCCCACACACAACATAAGTGTTTTTGTACAGCTGTATTGTTACTGGGCAAATTACATGTTAGTGACAATGACTTTATGCATTCTAGAATTCAACTGCCATAACAAATCTACACTCCCACAACAATAACATGTACTAAAAATACTGTTCTCTTCTAGGATGTAATGTCATGTAGTCTGGTGGCAGTGCACATCATCTACCCTAATGACAGACATGTCTACCAGACTACACAGAGTCACATCACAAAAGGCAGCTATCTTCACAGCCAATGTCATGAAAACCTAAAATATGAAAATGAGTAATGAAACTTGCAGGAAATTTATAAAATAATTTTGAATCTCTATTGTTGTTACCAACGTTAATGCTAGCATCATTGCCACCATCCAGCCAACCTCTCACCACACTGAAACATTATTCAGTTTAAGCACAATGCAGACAAAGTGAACTAGGAGTGAAGAGTCTACTTCAAACAACAGTTTTAGGAACTCTGTCTTCAATCTCTCTTAAGCCACACCGCAGCCCCTCTCTCCTAGTGGCTATCACCTTCCAGTTTACATTGCTGTCCAAAGAAACATAACTGAGTGGCTGACAGTGGGCAAGATAAGGCACCTCAGCTTACCCTCCCTTGATGGTGAAGGGTGAGGAAGAGAATTCTCAAGTGGGAAAGACAAATGCAGAGCTCTGGCTGCTACTAACATTTTTATACTCAGTGTTCCTAGTGTATGTTAATTTCAGTAGGAATAAATTAATTTAAAATCATGCAGTAAAAGAACTCCCCACAAACAGCCAAAGGGTGTTCTGTGTAGAACAAAGACACTCAGGCAGCACCTCAGCAGTAGATGGAGGTGCATGGTCAGCTTCACACCCCACCTTCTTTAACCACTGTGAAGCAGAACCCACAGGCTCTAGATGCTTTGGATAAGAGAAAAATCACTTGCCCAAGCCATTAACTAAAGCATGATTTCCCAGCTTTCCAAAATGTAATCTAATCACTATAGTGATTATGCTATCCTGGTGCTCAAATCACTAAAAACAGGCAAATAGAACTAGGTGGAGTAAGCAGAAGAACATCCACAGATCATTTATAATACTACCACTCTCTAAGAATGTCCACTGATTATTTAAAAAAACTACCCCTTGTGTTAAATTTATAAAGATAACCATCATCCTGTGTGTGGCATCATGTAGTCTGGAGCACATATACTGATATTTATTTCATTGAAATTATCCCCACTAGACATGCAGGTCATACAACACATACCAATCAAAGTGACATAACATCCTAGAAGACTTGAATCTTTGTCTTACAATAAGTTACATACAAGTGTGCATTAGTATCAATCAAACTCTGAAGACAAAAACTTTCTGGTTTAGTTTAACTTACATAATTGTACAAGACTTAATTAATTGCCACTCATGCCCAATTTACGATATTTCTTAGAAATCCGGTTAATACATAATTTTAAACTCCCACATTCAGTAACTCCAGTCTCATGATAGTGCATAACAGGTCACCATTTTGTTGCCCTGATGTGAGAAACACAACAAATATTCCTCTTGGGGAACTAAGAATTGCATAGCCTCCACACTACATTGTGTTAAATTTATGCCATCGCATAAGAAACTCTAAGGAGACCTTCACATCATCTATGCCTGTCTCTGAAGTCCCACAGCACTCAGAATATAATGAAAAATTATATACCACTTAGTGGAGATCTCACATATGACATCAGCCTTGAAGAACTGAATGCAATCAAACAGGTCTTTAAGCAAACCAACTAGTATTTCTCCTGGTCCATGAATCAGACAGAATGACAAAACTATTACTACACTCAAGCAAACTGCAACCCTTCACTGATTCCAAAGCATTTTGTTTTAGCACTTATAAATGAATATGTATTTGTAGTCAAAAACTGAATCATCCATCCCAGCAGTTTAAAAAATGTAGTTAACAAACCTATGAGTAATGTGGCAAAGAAGAATCAAAATGATCCCCTGTTTTTTTTTAAATTTCAGAATTTCTGGAATCCCTACAAAGAAATGTGGCATCCAGAATTATGTACTTCCAAGACTTCTAGACAATGGGAAAATTATATCCCAATTTTAGTGTAATTTCCAGCACTATTTGATTCTGGATAAATCTGCACCAATTGTTTGCACTGTTTAGGTAAGACACTTCGTATTGCACCAAATTTTGCATTGTTTAGGTTAGACACCTCATAATGACAACAGTATACAACATATTCAATTAGCGAAACTATGTGGCCAAGCCCTTAAATGTCACAAATCAAAGTCTGTTTAGTTATGTTTGTTGTGTTAACTATGTGGCATGAGTTATATGACACCAGATAGACAATATACACATGTCATAAGTTTGAATTCTTATAGTTTGCAATATGAGGGAAAACATACAAAATTCTTAACTCAACAGCTAAAGGGTTAAATTTACAGTGCCTCAGTAACCACAGAAACCCCATGGTAAAATAGTACTCACTTAATAATACCATCTTCTACATAGACATCATTGTCGACCATTCCATCTTCATTCACAACCTTGCCATTCTTGATCAGCAGTCTGTTCTGCGCACTCTGCAACAATAGAAATAATTTCACATGTGTAAATACATACGTGCACAGAAATAAAGACAGAAAATAAATGAAGTGAATGTATGCACATACAAAAAATCAGAAACCACACATATCAATCTGAGGTACCAGTGCACAGAGTTTTCTTTCAATATTTAAGTACACCCTGAGTCAGATATGAGGTTCTCAGGGCAGTGAAGAATGCATCTGTCTTTGGAGCTGTGACATCAGTCACATAGTCAGTTACATGTGCACTGACATTTCAAACAATACTGCTGCCTCCATCATCATGGTCAATAAATAAATTAACTAAACCTAGCCCTTGTTTTATGTACCACTTCTTTAATGCCTTTTTCCTTTAACACCATTTGTCCATACAAACCACCCCTTATTTATGTCCCCTCCTTTTCAGCTTACTGACCTTTGGCTGACTGCACCCTATTCTAGCTAACACCTACCCATTCCATTATTTCTTATGGAAATATTTTTTATTTACATCCACCTTCCCAGAACACAACTATGGTAAAATAGGGCTATGCTACTTTTTTATGTGAGTTTGTTGTATCCAGTCTCATATCTCAGTCAGTAAGTTAAATGACTACCACAGCTGATACTGCATAACTAAACCTACAGACATGCTAGTAAAACAGGTTTTATATTTTTTTACGATATTTGTTATCATGCACACTGAAGATTCTATATTGCATATTGAGTCTTGCTCCTAAATAAATTTGTACGGTCGGTATATTAGAAGAGTCAGGGTTGCAAACACTCACTTTGTGCAACTCCCGGTATTTTGAGAAAGTTTTCTCTTCCTTTCTCCTACCCAAAAACCTAAAAATTAAAATAAAAACTATAGTTTTTATCTGCTGCTTTGTGTGGGTGTGAAATTTGTTGTCTCAACCTAAAAGGAAGAAAACGTATTGGAAATACTTGAGAGCAGGACGCTGAGAAAATTCGGACCTAAAAAATACAGCACAAGACTAAGGAAAACTGCTTTCTGAGGAGCTGCATAATTCAAAATGTCAACCTAGAACAGGCCACAAAGGCCCAGAGGCGGAGCAGATGTATAGTTCTACTCTTTCTTTAACCTCGGCGCTAGATAATGGTGGGTGGTCAACGCCACGCCCCGGCCGCTTTACCCCCCGGTACCCGTTATATAGGGGGCTGAGTGCGCCCCAGGGCCGATCTGGAAGTTTGCGGAAAATCTCGTCCCCCCCCCCCCACCATCGGGATTACATCGCCGGACCGACCAGTCCGTAGCGAGTCTCTACACCAATTATGCTACTCTGCACAAAACACTACTGAGGAAACCAAATCAAGGATGAGATGGGCGCCACAAGTATTACATAGTAGCAAAGGTAAAGACATGGAAAATTTAATAAATCTTAAAGGACTGTAGCACTTGGGAGGCTAAGCAGTAGAAGGAAGGGCGATATAAAAAAACTGATCTTAAAGAAACACTATTATTTGAAAACGTGGGCTGGATTCAGCAATCTCAGGACATAGTGTAGAAGCAGGCTCCTCTCAACGTGATAGTGAATCATTCGTTTCTTGACATACAAGGAATTCCCTGCCCAGCTGCGTCCATTAACTTCTCAGCAGGGACTCCGAAAAATCGCGGCCAACGACAGTGTCCATGTACCGATAATGCGCTGTTCATTTTTCTTCTTCTGCTATTGTTTATGTCTTGCAGTTGATATAGACTGCATTTGGAGCCGAAACTACGACCATGTACACATGCGAAGTCTCGTATGCTACGTACTGGTCGTCCTTTTCAACCAAGAAAGTTACTTACAAATTGCATGTCCTCTTTTACATGAAGCCATTTAAATTTTCATGGGTTCATAAATAAAATGATCATCCTGTACATTAATTCAGTGTGATTCGATGAAGCCAATACAGCAATGTGGGCAGATCTGAGGAAAAACACACGAATCAGCCATCCCTCCGCCCAGGGGGCGCCACATGTCTGTTGGAGTGAGGGCGCGGCCCAGGAAACACAGACTCTACGATCAATACACAGATCCGCCCAGCTGTGTTGCAGATAATCTTGTGTTCCGTACCTGCGGGTAGCAACGCCTCTCCTCAGACTGCGTTACGCATTTGAATGACACAGTGCCAGGCAACTCGCGGTGCGGGAAGCGCGTTACCACATTACGGTCCGATTCCGTCCGCGTGTATCCTCAAAGTCAGGAAAAACATCACTTGCATGTATTTATGTGCGTCAGTTCGTAACCGTGTCGTGCTTTGAACGTGATCGCTAAAGTGGACATTCCTATTCCAACACAGTGAAGGATATTTTACCGGCTCCTAATTGGAACGTGACTACCCCTACTATGGGAATCGGGCCTTATACAGCGTGGCCAGAAGTCACTGCACACTAACCTAAAATACCATGAGATGTTGCATATACATGCCTTACACCTTTGGTACAATGTGAAACTCTAAAATAGAGCATCACAATACCGTCCATCACTTGCGTGTGATTGCAGGGTGTAACTAGATTGAAACACTTCAATGAGAAATTGTTTTTCCCTGTCTTCAGAAATCACCCGTCACTGACATGAATCTACGCCTCGACGTATGCCATGCAGTGATCAACACTTCCCGAATACTCGACGGTCCACGTGCAGACCTATGTCATTTTCAAGTTCACACTGAGGCAGACATGTGTGTTTTTTAGAAACGTATTGAGCTTCAGAATGACATCCGACATCGAAACATGTCGCTCTTTCAGACACATAAACTCTGATAGTCTTTTTTACCAACTTGATGCACAAATTCTTTATTTTAATACATTTATTATACTCCTCTACATGTTTCGAGCACTAATATGCTCATCTTGAGGAGGAAAATTGTGTTAGTACAGCATCTGGTATCGTCACTGTCTTTAGGTGAATGTTCAGACCACCGGTTACGAGTCCTCTCTAACCTGTGGTCTGAACAGTCACCTAAAGAGAGTGACGACACCAGATGCTGTACTAACACAATTGTCATGAAGATGAGCAAAACAGTGCTCGAAACAAGCACAGAAGTATAATAAATGTATTTAAATAAAGAATTTGTGCATCAAGTTGGTAAAAAAACTATCATTATATCAGGATGCAAGGTCAACAAAATATAAAAACATAAACTCTGTTTTTGTAATATAGTTGTATTTTGACTAATACATATTTTGAACTTTAGACTATCATAACAAAGCGGGATGTCACATGTAAAAATCGAATGTCTGTTGTTGTTATTCTCTTTCTTGTTGCTATCGTCGTTAAATACAGCAGCTTAAAGGTATGTCCATGCTAATAAATTTTACACGCTGCCACATCTTCGTACAATATCCACGGTCGATACCTAATTATTCGAGGGTGCTTCACTAAACCAAAAACCCACAAAACCGTGGTACACACTAAAATGCCAATTCGCCACGGATGCCCGTCACTCGAAGTAGGTTACTAACCTCTCCAGTGCCTTATGTTTGAAGGTTGTTACTGCAGGCACGTACGCATACGGTGAACCGGATACAGTGTTCAAAACGCGGGACAAACATTTCCTGTTCCACTTGAGAGTCCGTGGGGTCACCCACCATTTTTACATCTTTGCACTTGACGGCAAGAGACTAGCCCCATCTTCCGGCCGTCTTTACGCCCGGTGAACACTAACAGGGGGTCACACAAGCCTTAACATCGGTCTTCACTTTGCAGTGAAGCCAAAAGTACCAATTCTTCTGCCGAGGGCAAGGGAGTCGGCCTTTGCTTTTATAAATTGTTTCCCAACTAGTACAGAGCGGTAGTTTTAACTGAACTGTATTATCTACATATTTTAACACAAGTTTACAACGTCCAGTAGCAGCAGTAGGCTAATCGTCAGTCCTGTTTTGTCATCTCATTTCCATCTTCTTTTCTAAAACAGCCGCCACTTTAACACTTGTCTTGGTGCATTGTAATATACACTGTGCTATTTTCAGAACAGTGCAGGCATCTATTGTCGTGCCTGCTTATTGCGAAGCCGAACTGACATAACGACAACACTATCTCAGATTGTCCTTCTACGCATGCGGCAGGTCTGCAGCGCTTTCTGTAACCATCTATTCTTATTCAGAGGCGCGCTGCAGTAGTGCTCGTTCAGCGTTAAATCGTGGGCAGGACGCGTCTGTTTAAGATATTTCTCAGCCCAACGTAAAAATAAATTTGGGGACCTTACCTACGCGCTGTCCTGAACTGGCAATGCAGATAGAGCAATGTGGGATTCACAGACGGTCTAACAGGAGGGCCAGCCGGGCATCTGCCCGGGGCCCGACCTACCGGGGTGCTGATAAATCCTTAGCCCGACCAGGAGGGAAACAAGCTGCGCCTATCAAAAGTGTAATGGGCAGAGAAATTGATTATTTGGCTATGGTAGGGACAGGTGGTGGACTCTTGTTAATGTGGTAATGAACCTCCAAGTTCCATAAAATGCGGGGAATGTAGCTTGTTTCCTTCCTGGTCGGGCTAATGACTTATCAGCACCCCTGTATTAGGGGCGCTACGACCTTATACGACACTTAAACAATCCCCAATATGGTGCTGGTACAGTCAGGTTTTCCAAACGCTAAAGAAATTCTCCGAAAACTACCCCCAGTTTGGGCATGAGCCCTTACAAATATTCACTAGCCCTGTCCTAGGCCGAAAAAGTTTGAAGAATATCTGTTTAAAGGGTGCCAAATTACTAGTATGCCCAGGGCGCCCACATGTCTAAGGCCCGCCCTGGGAGGAATTTACATAAAAGTACTTTTGATAAAAAATCTGAAATACAACCAAGCTCTTCGTAGACCACAAACCGTGGAATCCCATTTTATTTAGTCTTTAGGACAACCTGGTCTGCACCAACCGGTCGCACTGCCCATGACCTCATGAACCCGTGACCAACACCAATTTTTCTATACCAACATTATCCGGAAATACTTCAGGAAAGTGGCGATAACCAACCAATGTGATCAGAACTGAACCTCTACCGAAGTGACAGCTGACGGTAATGACACGCCTCTCTGACGAAAGCAATACATGCGTTTTCTGTGAACGACAGAAACCAGAGAGTACTGTGTATATCGCCCGTGGAACAGCGCACACACTTAACATTTATCTACGTTAATAAGCTGAGTGCTGAAGGTCATGTGAGCACGCTGCTGTGACATCATCACACTCGGAAAACGGAACAAACCGATGCGAAGAGAATCCCCACGGAGTACGCTACGCTTAGACAGTGCCATTTCTGCAAGCCGGGTAGGACCAATAAGAGACAAAAATACATTTGCAGTACAGGCCGATGTTCAAATCAACCATAACGCCAACAAATTTTTGTCTCACAAACAAACCTCAAAACTCTGAACGTAATTTTTTCCAGAAAATATATGTTTTCCAAATTCTAGTGAATTCTCGAACTCCAAAACACAGCACTAGATGCAATCCAAAGTCAACTTGGATTATCTCATAAGGTGAAGTATAATACAGTAATATAGTAATAACAAAACATGAAACTGAATTACCAAGTACAAAAAACTGAAATCTCATGTCGTTAGGACATTATGACCAGCGAGGGGGAGACTGTATCGTAATTAAAGACAGACTTATTGTAATGTTGCCAACTAACGAACTAACGCCATGGACGAAAGACCTTCTTGAAAAAGATTACAATTTCTCAGCAGGTTCATTTTCGTACTTCAGACGGCCTGCCAACTGTCCCTATCCTAAGCCAGACAAATATAGCCCATTCCCTCTTTACCAGCCTTTCTAATATTATCCTCCCATCAATAGCTAGGCCTTCTATGTGGTCTCTTTCCTTCAGATTTTCTCACCAAAACCCTGTATTCATTCATATTCTCTACCATGCATGTCACACATTCCGCCTATCTCATTATCTTTGATTCGATTATAGTAACAATGGTTGGGAAGGAGTGCAAACTGCAGTTTCTCATTATGCGGTCTCCTCCAGCCTCCTGTTACTTCCCCTCCTAAATCCAAATGCTCTCCTCAGCACGCTGTTCTCGAACACCCTCAGTTTATGCTGTTCTCTCAATGTGAAAGGCAGTCTTTCATTGCCATACATTAATGTTCTTCTGTGGCAAACAGCTATGTACCTGCAGACTGTAACAGACCACACCATGAGAAAAAAACGAACAAACATACATTTTCCATACCTGCAGCTCCCCAAGAATTGCCAAGAGTTTGCATGGCTTAAAGCTTGTTTTGAAACAATAAAATGCCCTGTCCTGCTTCCTATTCGAACGCTCCTAGGTGCGAATCTCAGTTCTCAAATCTGCCATTGTGGCTGAGATTCAGTTTTCCTCAGTATCTCCCGGCAACTGCTGGGAAAATACCTTGCAATACACCGCGTCGTTTCCCGTTCGTAATGCACATGCATCCTGTCATACGACGCCACGTAACCCTTGCAGTTGAGAAAGCGTTGTTAAATAATAGACATCGCAGAATTAATAAATCAAATATTAACCGGTGCCGCATCTCACAACAGTAAGCAGCAGTTAAACAAGTCCGGCAGTTGTTCTGATACGTTACCATGCCAGCGCACCATAAGGGCCAACAAGTGTAGCATGGTCCACGAAAACAGAACGAATGAATCACAAACAAGAAATAACTCCAGGCACGGAAACCACGATTCTCCTGTTCTCCAGAGGGTACAGGTCGGCCCTGAGACCAAACCTGAATCAAATGGGTACATAGGGCCCTTTTCCCAGAAATGTAGCGGCCAGGGCGTGAGCTGACCACTCACTTCCATCTGGCGCAGTAGTTAAGATTACGTGGAGCTCTTCCTTCACGGCGCAGTGTTTAAGTAAACTGAAATTTATCTTTCAACAAAGAAGGAGTATGAAGTCAAACAATATAAGATAACTGAACAAGCTACTTTAGATAGCATGTCAGCGCCATGTCATTACTACTACTAGGCACTGCGCTACAAGCAGGAAGGTCGCGGGCTCCATTTCCGATGGGGTTACTTGAATTTTTCATTGGCTTAAGTCTTCCGTCCGCACTATGGCACTGGGGTCGACTCATACTCTAACAGAAACGAATACCAGGGATGTTTTCTGTGGGTAAGGGTGGCGGTGCGTACGACTGACAACCTTGCTTCCTTCATGTGCCGACTGTCTAGAAATTCTGGGAGCCTCAAACTCCTGGAACCCTCAGGGCTTGCCCAGGCCTGTACAGGGACTGCTTCACCTTCTACTAGACATTTGACCATCATTTCAGTTTCGCGTTCCTTATTCATTGTGAAAATGTGATCCGTCATGCTACCGTTACTTCCTTAATGTTATTCCATACGTAAGGGGTGCGGTTTCTTTGCCCTGTTCCATTGCATCACATCTGCTACTTCCTCTTTCTCCCCTATCCAGACCCGCCACACAATTTATTTACGTTTCGACTACATCCACAATACATGTCGGTCCGGCCTGAACTACTAATGTGCGGAATTTTAAAGATCTCACGCCTCTGCCTAGGAAGCAAGTTTGGTGATATTTAAAGCTGCACAGCCGAAATCCCGCGCGCTTATCATCTTCGTTTAATTTCTTAACTGCCCTTAAATTTCACATTCTTTCCCTTTTCCTAATGTTACAGGTACACTTAAAACTGTAACAGCCAGAAGTAGCTGCTCCAGAAATTCCTACAACTCTTCTTAGAATTCGGTTATTTCGGATTTCGTTTCGCTGTAGCGATATGACAGTAATGATTTAGTTCTTAATAAAGATACAAATCACCAGGTATTCATTAAATTCCAGCAGAACTTATTACAGCAGAAATACAGGTTTATTCGAAATGACTGTCGGGGTTTTAACAATACACTTGAGATGGGAGTATATGTATTTTTTTTAATTTAATGGAACAACATTCCAAGTTTTTGTTACATACCTTACAGGTGCTCTATAAGTGCACCCTTTGTAATTCTACAAACATCAAAACGATAATCGAGTTCTTTCCAAACTGTTTGTAGCATGTCAGCGATGATGGCTTCAACGGCGGTTCTGATTCTATCTTCAGTTCCGGGATACTTGCGGGAAGAGGAGCAACATAAACCTGATCCTTGACGTAACCCCATAGAAAGAAATCACATGGAGTTGCATCTGGAGAACGAGGTGGCAGTTGTTAAAACCATGACAATCATTTCGAATAACCCTGTACAGCTTATAAAGGCAAAATAATATTGCGAAAAACTTATGGCTTCTTTTTCTTTCAAAAGTATACATTCACATCGTATGCCATTACAATCTGAAACTTACAATTTCATAACCTAGCTGTCCACCTTAAATCACGTAAAATTTGCCGGTAAAATTCCAATGTTTAAGTTCCTTACGCAAGCGCAATACAAAAATTTCGCTGCATCACCATGTTCGTGACCGTGAATACACGAACAACCCAGACAAAATTGACATATAAGCTTGTCATCATCTGTGCCACAGGTATTTCGCGGTCGAGAGATTGCAGTCTGCGCTATATCAAAATGGCAAGAACAGACGCGCGCGTTTGTCAGAGATCTGTGCCAGTGCAACATTCCTAGACAGTACACAGCACCATGAAGGTGTACAAGAACACAACAAATAAAAATGTGCACTACACTATTTCGTAGCGCGGCAGTACTTACACTGGCCGGAGGGTAACGGTTTCTACATATTTTCATAAAACATACTTACTTACTTACTTACTCCATGGTGCAGGTACTTCTTGAGAAGATAACTGGTTTGTAGCTAGTCAAGAAATTCCCCCCATTTTATGGAACCCGAAGGTTCATTACTGCAATCACAAGCATCCGCCACCTGTCTCTATCCTGGGCCAGCCCAATCCAGTCCATATACCCACATCCCACCTCCTGGAAATCCATCCTAATATTACCCACCCATCTACGCATAGGCCTCCCCAGTGGTCTCTTTCCCTCCGGTTTCCCCACCAAGACCCTAAACGCCCCCCTCTCCTCACCCATACGCGCCACATGCCCAGCCCATCTCATTCTTCTAGATTTTATCACCCGCACAGTACTGGGCGAGGAGAAACATAAACCCTTACATTTTCGAAAAATGTGCAATTCAGAAGTTAAAGCTATCAGAAATTGTTTACTTTTATTTGTTTACTTATTAAATAATCGGTTTTTCATTTGACCCTGCATTGGCAGTTCACCTAACGCACCCATTAAAGAAACAAAGTAAAACAACTGATGTACGAGGGTGAGTCAAATGAAAACCTTAAATATTTATATACATATTTAAATATATACTTTTAAGGTTTTCATTTGACTCTCCCTCGTAGTAAGAACCAGAAAGCAAATATGAAGAAGGCCTTTGATGGAACGAAGTTACAAGCTGAAAGCGGATTATTCCGCCGTCCCTGCCATAACCAATGTCCAAACACACGTACATTCCCACCAAGTTCTTTCTTTGTAAACGAAGGTGGACACATGGACGTACAGGCCCCATTCTTGTCAAAACGCGATACAAAACACGTACACTTCATAGTTAATAAGCAAAATATACTAGTATGTTCTGAAGAAAGTCTATTACGACACTATCTTCGTATACACATCTTCTTGGCCTTGTCAGTAATCTGGTTATTTCCCTTTTTTTTTTGTTAAAGTAAACACGGTGTCCATGCAACAGATAAGTTATCACTGTTCGGTACTCTTAATTTGTGACCACAGGGGTTTAGTTGGCTTAATCGTAATCACAGGAGAGAAGAAACTGATTACGTTCCACACTCTAAGAGAAAGTGTGAATTTGGAAACAGATCCAGTTTCCGAAACACCGTCTTTGACAAAAATTAGTAAGAAAAATAAATTACAATATGGTGCCTAACGTCCAACAACAAAAAAAACTTGCACGTGATTCCTGAAAAAAAGTTCACACTGATATCAGAGTTTAAGTTTTCCAGTAAAATGGAAGTTCTAAGTGACTAGAACTGCTGAAATTAACATTTCAACACAACTCTTTGTAATTAACCAACTTGACGCACAATTCTTTTTCATGTATGTTTATTTCTATTCTCTACATGTTTCGGACAGCTATGTTTCCATCATCAGGAGAATTAATTGTATCAATACGCCATCTGGTATGTGTCACTCTGTGTAGATGACCATCTGGTATGCAGGTTTGGAAGAAATTAGACCAGCATAAGTCGCAGGTGTTTTATGAAGTCATCCAGACTAACTTCAGGCAGGATCGGAGACCCCAAACTGCTTTCTCGGAAACACTCCTTGTTTTAGACCCCGATTCCTCAGAACAAGCAGCACGAAACACAACACTTCTCACACCACTGCAGTGCTGCTTGTTCTGGGGAATCGGGGTCTAAAACATGGAGTGTTTCCGAGAAAGCAGTTTGGGGTCTCCGACCCTGCCTGAAGTTAGTCCGGATGACTTCATAAAACACCTGCGACTTATGCTTGTCAAATTCCATCCAGACCTGCATACCAGATGGTCATCTACACAGACATATACCAGATGGCGTATTGATACAATTAATTCTCCTGATGATGGACACATAGCTGTCCGAAACCTGTAGAGAATAGAAATAAACATACATGAAAAAGAATTGTGCGTCAAGTTAGTTAATTACAAAGATTATAACGAGATGCAGGTCAACAAAGCATAAATTTCAACACAAAGTAGTCTTAATTCTACGCCATACTTTACAAAATCAAACAGCACATTCGAAAATTAAGAGATCACACAGTCGTACAAGGCATACTAAAATTTTTAGACGCGTTCGGAAAATTGCGAAAAGCGACTATTGCATTCGTCATGTCTGTCCGACCGTCCGTACGTTCGCATGGAACAACTCGCCTCCCTCTGGACGGATTTTCATACAATTCTATATTTGAGTATTTTTCAATAATTTGTCGAGAAAATTCGAGTTTCATTAAAATCGGACAAGGATAACGAGTATTGGCCATGAATACCTACGTACTAGCGTTAGGTTCCTGTCACACCTATGTACTAATTTATTGCACTCAGAAAGAGAAATGGTTCAGACAAAAGTTGTACAGAAAATCATAACTCACATTTTATGTCCAATAACTTTTTTTTGGAGGGGGGGGATTGTGCCGTTTATGAGATTATGAGGAAAAATACCGTAGAGCCTGACATGCCACAGATGACAATATGGCGCACACGCTAAGGCTACAAACACACACAATATGTAATACCTACTGCTTTTCCACTGCTACAACGGTTACACGAACGCTCTTCAATGTTACGTTATATGTACATTGCCTGTCTTGTTCCACATTTAGAAGGGATCAAAATGCGGTAGTAACTACTTCATGCCAACATTCTTCAAAACAAATATTGGAGCCAATCATTTTTAATATAGTTGTTTCTTATGATTGCTGGCGTCAGTTACGGACGGTTCATGGCATGCGTTGTAAGTTAATCTGTCAACGTATATTCAGGACCGTTGGTGATAGGCAGGAGGGGAGAGATTTAAATGAGAAAACTTTAGCAGGGGACAACGGACGCCAGCGATCCAGTGCGAATTCAGTCGCGTACGAGTGTGGTTTAAGTGGGAGCACAAAGAAGTGACTGTGTCAGTTTCCTAGAAATGATCTAGTTGTTTTACTGGATATAGCGCTCCATTATTTTATATCAAGAATAAATTGAGTAAATTAAAAAAGTAAAAATGAAATAATTAAAACCATATGTGATTCGGTGAACCACACCCGTTTCCCGAAAGAGGATCACCTACCAGACTGAGTGCGTCGGGACAACAAAGTTACAAAGGGTGATCGTGCATAATATGTACCACACTGTACCTGAACGTAACGGTGGTCCTAATTAGTATGATTCGCCCGTACATGCCTACAATGAAATTTCAATTAAAAAATAATAAGGGGTTTTTCCCGGCGGCATAGCAATCTTTCCTCTATCTGAAATATGTAGAAAATTCAAAACATAAGACAAAAATATATACAATAAGACATCGAAAATCATTCTGACAGAACAGGTATGAACAATGGAACAGGAACAGTGCATCCCCACTAGCACCATAAGAAAAGCAGGAAAAGAAGACGTATCCCAGAAAACATAACCTGGAATACATTTAACAGGAAAGACAAAAATTACAGTACACAAAATTCGGCATCATATGTTCCACCATCTTGCGCTTTAAAATAGACATCACTTGAAGATGACTTACACAGGTAGAAACCTGTCGTAATTTTAGGTAAAAATTTAATATACATTAATAACTGTGCTGCCGACAGAAACTATTCTTTTTTTTTTCAATTGGAATTTCATAACAGCACATCGGGTTGCCAACAATGAAGATAAACGGTGCTATGTCTACAATCGTGTCACTACTTAGCATGAACAGGTGAGGGTAAGGGATACGCTGAACACCTGCCAAGCAACACTGGCGTAGAAGGAAATGTTCGATTCAGTTTACAGAACGACTTCTTCAGACTTCGACGGAGGTAAATATCCGTCCTCTTTATTTGAACAAAAATTTTATTCCACTTACCAACAAATTAACAGACGAGACTTCACGCAAAGTGACCTGTTAATAATTGTAGATGTAAATAATAACGGCTAATGCAAGGAAAATAAGTTTTTACCCCTCCGTAATTGGTGTTACTACTTTTAGTTACTTACAAAACAAAAGAAAATTCTTTCCAAATAAATCTTCAGAAAGAAGAACACCGCGTGCATGCCGTTACGACAACTAACATCTGACAGTTAACTCTGCTCGTGAAGAAACTTCCTGTTACGGGACCGAAAAGTACATCACCGCTATATGTATCCAGGTTTGCAGTGTAAACTAACACTGGTGAAACGATTATCAGCAGCAATACGGAAACACCGAATGACAAAATGCATCTCAACAGACTGGATGATAACAATATTTCTAATTTAGGAGGCCGAACTTGAGCCACTGACCTCCCAAATACGTAGGACAGCCAGCGGTGACAAGGCGTCACTAAGAGACCAGTTGCGCGTTAGGGATGTGTATTTTTACTGCTGACGTCATATTTCTTCTTTGCACGAAGTGCACGAACTAGATGCACTATAGTGAGGTCAGATTAATCCGTCCGTTCAAGTTTCATCTCCATAACTGCGATGAATTACGTGAAACTGATATTAGACATTTATTAAAAGTTTGTGGGCGAATACTTTCTGGTACATACTCTACCGCTACACACTCCTCTTTGCCACAACCTGAAATCCAGTGTCATCACATTTCCCCTCAACGGCTCAACCCACACACAACTAAACAAACTACAGAGCTCATTACGACATACAGAATGTTCCTTGTAACTTCTGTTAAGAGTCAGAATGCTATTCTATGACCCATTTTGAGTTAAAAAAAACCATCTCAACACACACCCGATTATCAACCGTTACATCACTATGAGCATTGTGGCTGTAACAGAAAACTTTACATACCTTCTATCAATCTGTACAAATACAAAGCCGCTTATCTGTCACAAACACCGCAAACAAACCCCGCAATTAGGCCGTACCCTACTGTATTTACAACACCGATAGACAAGCAATATTACGTACGTACAATGTAACATTAAGGTGCGCTCGCATAATCATTGTTACCGTGGAAAATCAATAAGTATTACACACTCTCATGCTGAAGTGTTATCTGTAATCTTACTTATCCAGCATGGTAAGCGCATGGGCCGTATTATATTGTCATCTGTGGCCTGTGAGACTCTAATATATATTTTCCGCATTATCTCACAAACGACACAATTTTCGGGAAAACGTTCAAGAATGTAAAAAAAGTTTTGATTTTCTATACAACTTTTCAGAACTGTGGACTTCTGGGTTATTACGCAGCGAGTAGGTGTTAATTTCTTACCGACGCTTCGGGACAACCTATCTATCCCATCCTCAGATTTCAAGAATCCAACGGATTAAGAATTCTTGAACCCTGAGGATGGGACCGATAGGCTGTTCCGAAACGTCTGTAGGAAATCACCTCTACTCGCTGCGTAATAACCCAGAATTCCACAGTTCTCAACTACTTCGCCGCGAAATCCTGAAATCACGCCCTATACAACTTCTGTCCAAAATATTTTTCATTCTAAGAAAAATTCCGCAAGGTATTATCACAAATGCACACAGGTGTTTATGTAAAGTACTCGTTATTCTTGTCGGATTTTAACGTAACTTGAATTTTCTTGACAGACTTTCGAAAATGTTCAAATATCAAATTTCATGAAAATCCGTCCAGTGGGAGCCGAGTTGTTCCATGCGTCGGGCAAACGGACAGACATGACGAAGCTAACAGTCCGTTTTTGCAATTTTGCCGACGAAAGTAAAGACGGTGTCAAATAATATCACGAAACGCAGCCATTAGTCTGTACTTATATTGTCGGGTTATGTTCGCTTACGTAGTTACGTGAAAACGCGGGAAGAAAAAGATCAGGTTTGACCACACATATGACGTCACCTTTCAGTTATGTCACAGTGATTGCTGCTCAAAGTGATCTCCACCCTTCTGTATGCACAGTGCTGCGCGACTCAAAAGAATCTGTTGCCTTCTTGATAATTTAATTATTTCCCCTTCTGCAGTCAGAGGACTCTAAATGACTCGCTACAATCGTACAGTATCGCACAGAATCTCCAAACATTAGAATTCTCATAGCGATGTCCTAACTAGTAATCGGGCATATGTTGATATAACCTTTTTTTTTAACTCAAAATGACTCAGTACTAACATTCTTAAGTTCGGCACCCCTTATGCGGAACATTCTGTATAATGGGTCTAACCCGCAAAATTGCGCCTGTACTGATTAACTTTGTGAACAGCATAATTTACGACTCTGTGCACTGTTGCGTATCCAGTGTTCATCGTCCCTGACAATACATGTGTAGCCAATAAATGGATGTCTAAAGGGATATAAAATTGCACGTAACGTACCTGTAAGCCCTTCTGTTTCAAATAGGAGTACACATTTCCGCTTTTGTTCAACAGATAGTAATGCTGGTACATCCGGTCTGCTTCAGGTATTGTCCAACATGTGGTTTGGGAATTCATTTTGCAGGTTAAGAAAACTTCTATATGAGACATAAGGGTCTTTGAGGTGGTAAGAATTCACACAGCGGTCTTCTGAGTTCTTAGACCGCGTAGTCTGGTGAGTACCGCTGTTTCGGAGGAACGTGCTGCCCCCTTCGTCAGGAAACAAATAACTGTATACTGAACAGCAGATCCTAAAACAAACTGGTAACGACTGGCACGAAAGAAGATTGATCAGCAAACTAGTAAAGTGCTATATTTTGAGTTCAGTATTGTATGGTGCTGAATCCTGGACACTTCGAAAAAAACATCAGAAACAGGTGGAAAGTTTTCAAATGTGGTGCTGGAGAAAGATGGAGAAGATCAGTTGGACCGATCATGTGATACACGAAGCAGTGTTACACAGAGTCAAAGAGGAAAGGAATATCCTTCATACAGTGAAAAGAGTGAAGGATAACTGAACTGGACACATCTCGCGTACCAGCTGCTTTCTAAAACACGTTATTGAAGAAAAGCGAGAAAGAAGGGTGTAAGTTATGGGAGGTCGAGAAAGAAGATATAAGCAGCTACTGGATGAACGTAAGGAAAAGAGAAGATACTGGTAATTGGAAGAGGAAGCGCTAGGTCGCATTTTGGAGAATTCGCTTGGAAGACACTATAGACCTGCCATCAGACAGACTGCGGAACGATGATACTGAACACTGGGTACGGATATTCCTGTGAAGCGTTGCTACCGACATACTAGATTGCAAGGTATCACAGATTAGAGAGCTAGAAAACTATCTGGAATTTCAGGTGACGTAATTACTGGAATCCTTTCCAGCCTAGTGGTTACATGACGTACCACGAGGTTTAACACCCCAAAGTGTACTGACGTGTTTTGTAAGGGTGTAAAAACAAACGGCATTAGCTCATTGGCTGTTACAACCAAGACAGTGTTTACTGCGCGGTACGAACTGGATCTTCCAATAAAATTGTAGCCTTAGTCTTTAACAATACAGGCAATGCTGGTCTAACGTAACATTTAGGCGCGTTCGTGTAATCACCGCTTCAGTGTAATAGCAATAATTATCACATATTGCGACAGTGTGTTTGTGGCCTTAGTTATCCAGTACACAATGCGCATGCGCCACATTGTCATTTGTGGCCTCTCCACTCTACAATATTTTTGCACATTATCTCACAAACGGAATGATTTTCGAAGAAAAAAAGTTACTGAACATAAAATGTGTTCTTGATTTTCTCTACAACTTTTTTTTCTGAAACACTTCTCATTCTACGAAGAACTGACTGAGGTGTGATCAAAAATGTATATTGGTCTTCATGTGAGGTACTTGTTATTGTTGTACGACTTCAATGAAACTTGAATTTTCTCAATATATTTTTTAAAATTACCCAAATACCGAATTTCATGAAAATCCATCCAGTGGGAGCCGAGTTGTTCCATGTGGACAGGAGAGGCGGACAGACATGACGACGCTAACAGTCGCTTTTCGCAATTTTGCGAACCCGCCTAAAAAGTGGCACTGAAACAAATTTTGCTTTGAGTTTCGGTTTTTCTCCTGTCAAAGTCAGTCCACCAATGCTTCATACTCACTTTCATCTACATGCTGTTCTTACCAGAAGGACGAACGGGCAAAGCCCGGGAACCTTCCAAAAAGCTATGGTCTTTCGGAATCCGGGAGCATTGGATAGAAAAATACTTTCATTTAGCCTTAAAGGGTACTTGGCTCTATCCTACACAACCTTCTCAGAGAAACTTAATCCACATTTTACTGAATGGGAACTCCCGTAACTGACAACAAATATAGCAACTAGCGCAGGTTGAGGAACCAGTACACTATACACATTTTTACACTAATGACGGACCAGTCTTTTAAAATGCAATTCTTCATTTCTGGTGGCGTTTTCTTGAGTGCGTCGCATGAACGACTGCGGCACATGACCCACGCAAACTGCAATACTCAATGTGAAACCGAAAAGTAAGATTCTGTTCGCATGCACAGTGCAAAGCAACACTAGTCTCGCATGTTCTGGCTACCTACCGAATGCTACGAAAAATGAGGAGGTGAAGCAGAAAATATTGGGTTCGACCGTCCTTTCTTGACAATTTTACACAAAAGTGCTTACAGACCTTAACAGTATCCTAAAAAATGTCAAAGCTTCTACTTTACATAAAGAACAAAACCACATTCAATGATTTTTTGCAATCGTTATCACTTTTGACGCCGTAAACAAATGCCAAATCTTCAGCCACTTGCCAAACAGAAAATTACTTTCCTCAGTCTTACAGAAAAAAAAAAAACATGGCAACATGCAAGTGAGTTACAAGCAACTCAACATTGTTACCTATTGCAATGTACTGCAGACGGAAGCAATGTCGAATCGCTTTGGTATGAACGGCCACCATTAAGGACGCGTTATTTTTAGAATCAAACGACGATGCATATTGTTCACTGCAAGCTGCGTTTCGTTGCCACCTGCCTAAAAGGCGCACCCTACCATTCTATAACAACACAAATAGCCTTAACGTGTTTAGAGTAATCGAACTAAAATGTCCAATTTTAAAGCATGCATTTCAGGCTTCTTTCATTCTTGTAGCTCTGCTGTATGCACATTACAATGTCCTATTTGAAGTACTACGGAACTGCGTGTCTCTAAGGCAAAATATAAAACGAAAATACATTAACGACATGTTACAATATAATGGCAATCCTGCAGTCCTTTTTACTTGAATTTAATTCGTGCATCCTGAGAGAGGTTACACCTACGCGTTTTTCTAGCAGCTTGTATTCTCATCCCCGGATAAAAAAAATGAATCAAGTTTAATTCCCATGGATACACTGGCACGAATTTGGGTCGCAAAGTATTCTCAAATAAAGGACAGGAAACGAACCTTTCAGAACCGTTTTAGTGGAACTGTTGTGAACGTATGCAAGTGAGACACATGTAAAACCTGTGATGGCAACGGTGACATCTCACGGGTCCGTGACACAAACAAAAGAGATGCAAGTGTACAACATTCACGAGAAAGCGACGTTCAAAATTCACTTATAAAAAGTAGCCTCACTGCGTTCCGGGAGATGGCTAGATTGTACGTTAGTCAATGAAAGGAAGCTTGAGGGGGGGAGGGGCGTGATTTTTACTAAACGCATGAAAATGAGGGCCCCATTTCGATTCACCAAGCATAGCAGCTGAGGGTCGGCAAACCATCATCGCATTCTGGAAGTCTCGGGTTCGCTTCTCTTTACGAAGGCAAGTCATTCAGCTCTTTCTCGCGGTCTTCCCCCTTGTCGTCCGACAAATGTTTGAAATCTATTAGTAAATTAAAACAGTACCTTCCAAATACTTCCGAATTTATCGTTTTAGAGTCGCCGTTCGATCTGACGCCATGCAAGACATGATCGACAAGCTCTGTTACAAAGAAACAAATGTTTCATGTTTTCGACAAGATTATACGGCAAAACCAAAGCAGAAATCTTCCTGCACTGTAATGAACAGTATCAGCAGCAATAGTACGAAAGCAACTGATTCTCTCTAACCTAATTTTATCTTCCGTCACTGAACACTAGAATCACCCACCACCTGCTTCTTTTTCTCTCGCGTGATCTCTGGCAATATTTCTGTTAGGTACCTGGTAGGAATTGACAGACGATTTGGAGGAACCTGCTGCCTCTATCTTCGAGGTAGTGTTTTATTGCGAACCGTCAGCATTCTTCCTACACACTGCAATGAGAAACTCAAATCCCACTTACCAGTTAACCCAACTTATTTGAATTTCTCACCCTGGCACGAAAAATGGAAATACATTGAAAACGATCTACTACAGTAAAAGTTCGATTATCCGTCACCCAATTATACGCCAGTTTCTATTAACCGTCATGGTGGGTGGGGGCATATTTTTGAGAGGGTAAGGAGGAAAAGTACAAGCGTTCCTTATCACATGGTGTGTAGTGCGTAATTAAAATAGCATTTTTTCTCATATATTGACGTATTCTGTAATGTTCATATCTAAATAAACACACTGTAGTACGTAAAGATAACACAATAAAAATTCCGTATGTATTATGCAGTGTACAGTTTTTAAGCACCTACTCTATTATCCGTCTATTCTCTTGTACGTCATCTCTTCGGCCCCGACCATTAACGGATAATCGACATTTCACTGTAATTTTGAAATGACAATTTATCTATGAAATTTGATGATGCAGGGTCCGCAAAGAATTCTAGTCAGCCTACAGATTACAGTAAAAAAAATAGTCGCGTTTATTTTCTCTTTCTGTTCTCTTGCACACAAAAATAATGCAAATGCATTTCTTGTTACAGAAAGTCTATATATCACGCTCATTAGGCACACTAGACCAATAGTCTTCCTGTGCAAGAACATAATGGACAATGGATCAGAAAGGAACTGAACTTCTGTATGTGTACCAAGACAAAAACGTTTAATAGGAATATGACGGATAGAAAATATCACCGATACAATGTGTGCAGCAAGACCGTTTGTAACCACTTGCCACTAGGAGTTAACCTGATATGCAGCCTATCTGGCATTGAAACCACCGACGTACGGGTTGAAGTTGAAGCACTCCACTTATTTAAATTTACGGATCTTGACGTCATCACCACCTACGTGGTCTAGGTCAGTACTTCCCAAACTGGATGTGCAGAACTATTTTCAAATTTACACTGCCAAGTCCATACTACACCCTTATGAAGTCCTGTTTGATAGAATTTCAAGTAAAACACAATTCTGAAACAACGAACTACAACCAGAACAATCGCGAGTATGCTAAGGAAGCACCTTTGGACCCCTCCTGTATTCCTTCTACACTGCAGATATTCCAGCACCCCAGTACACTACGATTGCCACCATCGCCAACGACACAGATTTGTTTTCTACCCAGGAAAATCCCATCCTAGCTTCAGATAAGATCTAACACCATCTCTTTCAAAACATTTCTTGACAGATGAACTACAAAGATTTTAGTCGACTCATATCGCATTTGCAACGCGACCCATCACCTGCGCCAAGGTTTTCACAAAAAAATGCTCCCGTTCCGATAAAGACTGAAACTACGTAATTAACGCTGCATCTAGATCAACGACTTGCGTGGCAAAAGCGCATAACGATGAAAAGATACAAGCTGAATCTCGAAATATGGCAAATTCATTGTTTGCTGGGGCGCATTACAGAACAAAATCCTTCTCTACATAATGATCTTCAAACCAATATGGAAATGCTCGAATGTTCAGCGTGATATTATAACATAAATATCTAAGAAACAATTCTGTGTATTTTGTTGGTTCAGTGTCTCGAACATAACACAGTATCATACTAATGAAATATTCGTACACGTTTCGGTGCACAGGCACCACTTGCAAACTCATATACTACCGACAGATCTCACACAGTAACACACACAGCTAAACAGCAAAGTGTTTTTACTAGTCTAAATATATGTCCTGCTGACTGCATACCTAATTGGCAGGATCCTACAACTGTGGGTGTACAACACACCACAACCTACCACACGGACTGGAATAGGTCAGCAAGGCTGGGCAAGGCTACGGGTTGGAACAACGAAGATACGTGGGTTCTATTTCCGGCAGAAGCGAAAGATTTCTTTCGTCTCTAAAGAGCCCACACAACTCTGGGGACCACCGAACCTCCTAATTGGTAAATGGGAGTCTTTCCCTGACAATAAAACGGCCGGGTCGTGAAGCTAACCACTCGCCTCCATTCAGTGCCAAGATTAAGATGGGTTACGCACAATTCCACTCCGCCACAGAACTTTGTGGCGTGCAAAAAAAGACAACTGTACTTCTGTATACCACATTATCCCTGTCATAGTCAAGCTGGAACCAATTTAGACTTTCAAATGCATTTTGGTATCGGAATGGTGTGCACCAATGAGTAGACAACACAAGAAATATGACTTCAAAACCGAACTCTTGCAGCAATAAGTTGCCCAGGGCAAATGTTTCACGTCAGAAATCAGTTCATATAAAAGCAACCAATTATATTCCAACGTAATTCAGTAGGAACTGCAACAAAAATGCAGTTGCTACTAGTGTCTCTCCTCGTCACCCTGACAGAGAAGGAATTAAGCCAGAACAAGTTCAGTGCACCTCGGCTTATTAAACTTCTACAAACCGTAAACTAACTGTAAGTGTACATTCACTTTTTTTTTTTTATTTTGATGTTTTCACCGTGCATTTTTGATTTCTAGTATTTTTTATTCCAACTTAATGCACCAATATCAATTAATGTTAAAATCCAATAATTAAAACATTAAAATTGTTATTATCTTAAAT
>Ga0123354_10001305_pt1 | contig 29711 bp, 18 predicted proteins | sample TergutLab28metaG_2_FD_97872 | JGI IMG/M metagenome (GOLD analysis project Ga0123354, IMG submission 97872) | Labiotermes labralis P4 segment gut microbial communities from Petit-Saut dam, French Guiana - Lab288 P4 | ecosystem: Host-associated > Arthropoda: Insects > Digestive system > Gut ... | reverse complement strand
TTTATATATATATATATATATATATATATATATATATATATTAATTTCATTTACTTCACACACAATATCACAAAACTCTAAATTGCACCGCAAAAGAATCGATCTTGAAGTGTGTCTTGTCTTTCTGACACCTGCATAGCCAAGGAATATCATATCAGAAGTGTTCTAAGGCATGCAATTTCTTTTATTGTTATTTATTTCTTTATTTATTCGGAATACGTAGCATTTAATAATAAAAAGTTAATCATCAGGAAATGATGTGACAGGAAAGATTCAGTACACGCTTCAGTAGAAATTTGAACCAGGGATCTTCTGCCCACGAAGCAGAAGGAGAACATCGACAGGGAAGTTAGAGGACATTTCCAATAATTCTCATTACTTTTATTTTAGCGTTAAAAGAAGCCTCTTCCCTTGAGGTGGCCCCGTCACTGCAGCATGTTCAGCTAAAATATTATAGACTCCAGTTGGAATGTGATGGCACACGGTGACGCAGGGGGGGGAAGTGAAGGAAAAACTGGAGAATGGAGCGTGTAGCCAGTACCCTTCACACTACATCGGAACATGATGTATCTAGCATTACTACCGCTGATGCGCATACCTTGGTTGCCAGTAGTATACTGAACGACACCCCGCCGATTTAAACGGACTCGCCCGTTTCGCCGAAAGACGAAATCTGGTTTCTGCGCGTGTGCCATCACATTTCAGTTGGCTTTTACCTGTTCTTCACTCTGCCTTAATATCAAATTACACTCATGTCTTTTTAGTGGGTCTGAAACTATTTTAAATTTACGAACTCCTATATGTTTAGGAATAGAAAGCTTATACGATTTAATGAAGACCGTTTGTTTTTCTTTCTTTTCAACTAGAAATTGCTATACCAAAACGAAATCTTTTAATCTACATATATATTTGACTTTGTATTCTCAGGTTACTAGGAGAAATAGAATAAAGTTAAGGTTCGCCATATAACCAGCCAAAAAAGACACAGAGGAGGAATACAGGTATAACTCTACTCTTTCTTTAACCTCAGCGCCAGAAAGAGATAGGGTAGGAAACTGAAAGTCATGAGAAGAGATTGGTGGTATTTTATTGATTGTAAATGTAGCAAGTATACCGCTAACTGCGTGTGGCCATGTTGAAGTTGTGGAGGAAGAGAGAAGAATGAAAATAGAATGCTAATCTTATTATATCTGATGAAATAAATAAATTAGTGTCACATATTAACAGAATAAATGTCACACATGGTACTGCACTAACAGAATAATAGTTTGCTCATGACCTTATGGATCACATGTCAGGAAATTTGTACAGCAAGCAAAAAAGTGTATTGTCTTAAGTGTAACTAAGAGCTATTAAGGGCTAGCAGTACTTACACACAATATAATTATCACTATCGTATTCGAAGAAAACAATGACATGAATCATTAACATAATAGTTTGTCACTAATGGGTCCAGTCATTTCAGAGCAGCAGAAATCTACAGGAAAGACGGAAGCGTTGCCTCCTGTCACAAATTTTCTGTTCTTTTCTTTCAACTCGCACGAACGACGACAGTAATCATTAAGACCCTAGCACTTTTTGATATGTATTGATGTGTGACACGCCAAGAACTTCACAATGGCCACCAAACTGAATGAGGAACAACGTGCCTAAATCGTTGATTGGCTATCCTGTAAGAGTGTTAGCATTTTTATGAACCACCCTATAGGTACTAATTGTGTTTGAACATACATACAACAACCTGTGCTTGCTATCTGCGTTACAGTTCAAATATTATTTACTCATAAAATGTTATTTCAATAATTGCTTTTGTCTTCATACCGGATGTCCCACGAGTTAAGGTCACTACTTCGGGATTTAATTCCAGAGATGATTCTGAGTCAAAAACGCCATATACACATGGGTCCAATTCGCAACGGGTTCAGGAGTTATGAGTTTTTAAAGTACAGTAAATAAATTGGAAAAAGGTGGAGCATTGTGCATTTATTGAGCTATGTTGTTAAATGTACAGTTACAGATTCGCCTTTCAACACTCAAGTAAATTGTTCGAAGTGTCCTCCGTCTGACTGGATGCATTTTCTGACTCGTGTGACCAGAGAACTTGTAACCTTACGAGGCATTGCAGCGTTGTTGATGCTTCTTGCAGCGCTGAGAATTCGCTGGTGTAGTTGTCTCGTATTCACCTTGTGTGCATACACCATAGCTTCCATGTAACCCCACACATGGTAATCTAGTGAGTTCTGATCCAATGGCCGTTGTGGCCAATTCTGTTACCGCCACGACCAATCCATCGATTTGGGAATTTATGTTTCAGATACTGCCTTACGACCTGACTGAAATGAAGCGGCGCTCCGTCATGCTGGTAATACATCTGTCGTCGTGTTTGTAGAGGAACATTCTCTATGAGTGCTGGCAGTTCATCTTGCAAAAAGTTGGCGTAAATTGATTGGTCCGTACATTTTCCCGCAACTTCTCAGAGGTGATATTTACGCCAAACTGTGTTGTAGCCGTAATAACGAGGAAACTTATTAGTGAAATTTCTTGAAGAGAGAGGCCACCATCAACTCAATGCGATATGAACACATATTAAAACATTTAAAGCAATGACTTCGAAAGTTCCGACCCAACAGGAAGATATATGCAGCCCTCATCCTCCTTACAGTCCCGATTTAGCACTCTCAAACTTCCATATTTGGCCTCCTGAAGGGCACAATCCGAGAACGCCGTTTTGCGGACGATGACGAAGAGTTGCAACGCAACCAGCGTGAAGAGATGACGCTTCATCAAGGAGTTTGACGCGACCGGCTTAGAGCTTCACACGCGAAGGTGCAGAGAGCGTGTTGAGAATGGACACTGTGTGGAAAAAACCTTCACAAATTTATAAAAGATGAACCAACTGTATATGTAACTTTCATTATGATTGTAATTTTAGTTTCTGAGAGAAGAATAGGAGGCATTTCTCTCATATCGGCCCTCGTACCTCAAGCAATGGTCAACGTCACTGCTGCGTGATGAATTAAAGACTGTTAAAATTTTTATAGAGATATGATTTTTATTGAGGATGTGGCAGAATATGGCGAATCTTAATATTCGCAAAATATGTAAGTTCTTCACTTTCCCTTTCTTATATGTTTCGAAAATTAAATTCATTGTAAAAGAGTTTCCCACCCATCCAGTTCCGTAGAGCAGAGTTCTGTTGGGTGGGTAAAGATTATACCGATTTTTTTTAAAAAGCTGCCTCTGATAGAACATTGGGTCCAGGAATTTGAGTATTATTGGAATGTATCTTAATGAAAAATGTAGAGTAGGTTGATTGGATTAATCTATCTCAGAATAACAACAAGTGAAAAGCACTTGTGAAAACAGTAGTACACCTTCAGGTTCCACAGAATGCGGCAAATTTTTTGATCAGCTGAACGATGAATAAGTTCTTAAGAAGGAATCTGCTCCACTGAATTACGTAGGTTCTCCAAATTACGGAGTGGTTTCAGCTGGTTCGGGACGAGAAATATTAGCTGGCTGCAGTGGGTTTGTGACACTCTTAGTGGGGAAGTTTGACATATGAATGTTTTACAGAAACGTTTGGCTAATTACAACGACAGTAAATGTTGCTGCTCCGGCCCGTGATGGTCATCGATGCCCATTTATTTAGTGCATTCACGAGCCAAACAATGAACCAACTAATTAAAAACACAAAGACAGGCCGGTGATTTGAGCGAGGTTCATGGCGCTTAATTCTTTTTCTGGATAAATATATTCATTCGCCAGTGCTAAAGGAATCGCTGATCTGTAACACGAGTACCTTCTTTCCGTAACCGGGATTGTACAGTAAATTGCCCCATAGAACAGGCCATGAATTCTCGTAAGAGGAGTAGAGGTATAGTTAGTCTTCCTTTAATCTCTGCGCGAAATGTTGTGGGAGGTTAGGGACACGCCCCAACAGCTTTAACTCCGGTAAATAGGCCCTGTACCCGTTGTATGGGAAGGTGGGTGGACCCCAGGGCCGGTCTGGAATTTGGCGGAATATCTCGCCTCCAGCGGGATTTGATTCCAGGACCTTCCAGCTAGTAATGAATCTCTGTATTGTGTAACCTATCTCGGCCCACTTTAACGGGACCATGCTTACGGTAATGATCCCCGCCGTGGCTGAGGACCTTTACGTGTTTATGCTAAAGACCTCTGTTACAAATGGCAGTTTTTTAGGGGGGGGGGTGAGGAATTTGGTTGGACGGATTCCTGGGGTTCGAAACCGGAGTTGCTCTTCGCGTGGGCAGAAGGCTTTGGCCGCCTGCCATAGGGTTCAGCATTGTCAGAGAGTCAGGTTACGGCCAAGGGTTTGTCAGGAAAGCCGTACTGATGTCGAGCCCTCATACTAATCCAGATGTGAGAGATTCTGTGTCTTGCTATCTTGCAGCGCCCTCTGTGACAACAGATTTGGATTGCCCCTTTTCAGGAGTCACAGCTTTTGTCGGTGGTACATATTTAATAAACGTACGTGTATATAGTATTTACATTCTTAAAAATATCACTATGAACATGGCCTCCATCTTTCCACACCTTATACAACGGATTAAGCCTTGCATTAGCTCCTGAAATAAAAGCATTTCTTTCTCTTGAACGGTCACATAAAGACGCCAATTTCCAGCCTCTGTCAGTACATTCGCAGCGACACACCCTAACCTAAATGCGCGTTTCCGCCATAGAAAGCCCCGGACGCGCTTGGCCGTGGTGACATGGGACTTCATTCTTTGTCATGCACTATAATATCAATCTCTGCTTGTGTCCAGAAGAAGGTATGTGTGTGAAAATTTTGATGGAAAAGTAAAGCCTGAGGTCTTCGAAGAGGGGGAGTGGTGAACAATAGATGGACCTGTGAAACAGGACGTAATAGAATGTTAGAGGGAATTACATATTAAAGATTTTCGTAGTTCTTGAATGTTAGGCGGAGTGATAATATTAAAAAAGGAACGTGTAGCACGAATGGATGGGACAAAAATTGTATAAATTTTAGTTGGAAAATTATGAAATTGCATAACTACTTTGGAAGAATTAAAAGTGGACTGCGGGATAATATTACAATTTGTAATGAAGTAAGATACTATATGTGTGTGGAACGTACTAAACTGCTTTAAATAGAAGCCAGTAGTGACATCGTTTGAGTAAGATCATGAACCATATGCTGTCGTAATATGTTAGGTAATATTTTTCAACGCAAGTGACTGTAAGCTATTCACAAAGGGTCATATTCTGTGAACTCAGGTGAAGTGCCCAGTTTCGATGCTGAACCTTCCGATCTAGGACTGTTTTTATTTTAACGCTGCTCTTAGCTTCTCTGACACAGAGGGTACACGTGACATGTTTTGTGGCTCTAACCAACCAAACATCACAGCATTTCGCCTGAGCTCACTTCTGCAGGCTGTACGACATTTGCGTTTGTCTACAAGCGTCCCCAGTCGGTAAACCACATTATTTCGCTCTGATGGAGCTGCCCACACGCCCTTTGGGATCAAAGTTGACTGAAACTCATAGCAAAACATATGTGATTGTCCTGCCATTAAAATTACAAAACACGACTCGCATATAGGTACATCACAAACTGTGAACACAATAAAAATAACAAACACTGACAGATAGACCAACTGTTGGTGCAGTTTACCCCGTAAAAGTGCATGTAAAAGCGACCATACTGCGGAAAAAGCAGTAGCCTCCTGCGGGTACCTACGACATGATCTGACGATAGTACAGGTCACATTACAATAGCTTACACTGACTGCGAACTAAAATAAAGAAATCACACAGTACCATTGTAACAGTGCTTCTTCCGAATGAGAAATACGAATAAGAATTTAAAACTGCCGAACAGTATGTAGAGTTAAAAAGGTTAAGGTAAAGTGATCCCGTTACAGGCCCGGTGTGGTCCAGAGGGTGGGTAGAGTTATAGCTATACTCTCCCATGACCGTGGCGCTAGAAGAGGATGAGTGGTCAGTAGCAAGCCCCGGCCGCACTATATCCCTGGGAAAGACCCGGTACCCGTTTTACAGGAGCCTGGGTGAGCCCCAGGGCCGGTCTGGACTGGCGGATAATCTCGTCTTCACCGGAATTCGATCCCGGACCGTCCAGGCCGTAGTCAGTCTTTATAACGACTGAGCTACTCGGCCCACAGTATGTAGAGTTACACACATAAAAATGTACTATTGACGTGGTTAATAAGCTTAAAGTTTTGTGGAGACAGCAATTAGACCTATTTTTATATTTCATGATGGTCTGGGTAGGCCAGTCTTTGATTGAGCAACAGAATAGGGGGTTTAGTTTCTCTGAAGGGAGAGCAGGTGTGTCGTCTCCAACCAGCCAAGACCTCCTCTCGCGATTACTCACTTTACTAGAAAATTGGTACAGAGTCCCACTTCGCCCGACGGTGGCACATTTGGTCGAGGCACTGCACTACAAGCCGGAAAAACACGGGTTCGAATCGCGAAAATGTCACTGGAATTTTTCCCTGACCTTATCCTTCCGGTCGCACTATGGCCCTGGTTTTGGCTCAGTTTCTAACAGAAATAAGTAACAGAGATATCTCTTGAGGGGGTAAAGTGAGCCGGTGTTGAGGGCTTATCAACTCACCACACGTATACGCAGATTGTCTAGAAATTCTGGGTGCCTCAACTTTCTGGAGCCTTATGGGTCTCTCCAGGCCTCTAATGGGATTGCTTATACCCATCCCTTCTAGGACGAACCCGAAGCATTGAACTCTGTCTCCACCTACACCTATGTTTCATGGCGGGCTCTTAAGTAAAATGATGACTTTAAATATAATTTACTTCTGATAGTTACACACATTTTCCGAACATCTAACAGTCACCTGAAAATCCAGGACGCCAGAAGAGTGACATGAAACAAGTTCTAAGTTGAAGAACCATAAGTATACTGAGACGAGGTAAAAAATTTAGTCTCTCGGGCGACCTGGCATCTGGAGTTTGTGCGCCCTGTCTACCATTTTTATATAACCAAAAAACAGTTTAATCTGGTTAAGTGATGTAAATCGGGTATGTCGCGTACGTCACATACAAGAAAAATGAGTCCTGAGAGGTAAGTAAAAGCAGTATATCTTAATGTTTGTTTTGATGATGATGATGATGATAATAATGATTTTATGATGTTTAATGATCTCCTGAAAGAGCACCATGTTTCCGGCTTATGGAATCGCGTCGCTCGAAAAAAGTATATTTTGTCGGAGGTTGCCTACCAACAACGTCACGGTAGAGGTCAGGCTTTAAAGTGCCCCGATGCAAGTTTGAAACCAGCGAGGTGGAAATTCCACTATTGGACTTACGGTCCATGGAACGTCTTGTATAACTCTAAAATCCCTCAAGTTGTGAAATACAATAATACAAATGCATGTGCTTTTATCCTGAATGTTACCTCGCCCCAAGTCGCCAAGGCCCTCAGTCAGATCGACCGTGGGCTTAAACTCCAGGCACCCATCCAACAAAATTTCTCCTGCCGTCCCAAAATGCATACCGCCATTGGTAGCTTAAATCCATACTATGGACACGTCAAGGCCTACGGCCAAGAATTTAAACCGTTAGCGTAAGCGCAATCACAGTTTTAGTCATATTCCACTGCCGTAGCTCGAAAATGGGTTTCGTGCTAAAAAATAGTCGCAGATTAACTGACCTAGTCAAATCTCCATTTGGGTTGGTTTGGTTGGCATACCAGGGATTGAGAGCCATTGGCAAAGGAGCCAGTTTCAACACTGGTAGTTTTGGTGATAAAAGGTTCCGTCTATATTATTATTTTGGGGCCAAATAAGGCTTAAATATTTTACAAGGACGACATTTATTCGTAAAACACATCTTTTTTATTACTTTCCTTATCCATCCAGAAGCTGTTTTACATAGAAAGCGAGAAGAACACAGAATATTGCATTATTTTATAGACTATTCTGAAGTGTTCAATCAGAATATCAAAGCTAATTGGTCACAAAAAAATGCAAGCAATTTTCATGTCTCGCAGATCTTAATCACTAAACGAAGTTCTCGTGGGCTTTTATACTTTGTAGGACGTCGGTAAGTGTGAGCAAACTTCTCACTGCGTGCAGTGCAAGAATCCAAAATATTTCTACTTAAATAAGGGCATAAATTATATCGTTCTCAAAAAGCATAAACTAATAATAAATGGTGAAATATGCAAAATGGTTTTGGTAATAAGTATTCTTTTAATTGCAACAGGCAATACTCTAACAATAAGTTCTGGTACAACATAATATTGGTAAGTAACTTGTGTTGTAAATCTGACACGAGCGGCTAAATTGTTCAGCTTTCCTGAACTAAAACTAGAGACAAATACCTCCGCAGTCCATGATGATGCTATATAAGGGAAGGATGGAAACTTCGATATCCTTCTTAGAATGTAAATAACAGAATGGAAGAAGAGGACGTAGGAAAAGAAAAGTGTGTGTGTGACGCAAATATATGCATGGTGGTTATATGAGTGACAATCAGGCAGGAAGGCAGGCAAGTCATCTCCCGTCCCAGTAGCATTAGCACGGAGGAACTCGGCAGCTGAGAATGACTTGAGCAAATATGCTGTGTAGACCCAACCAGGAACCAAGAACAGAGCAGCAGCAGGTGAGCCACTGACTGGCCGAGTGTTGCAACAAAACTACTATGTGGAAATACGTGATACTTGTGTCAGGCAGAAGCAGAGGTAAGATTGTCCCCTTTGCTATTTAAGCATCAGGCTATGAAGTCATATCGGAGAGTGAAGGAACACAGTTCTGTGCCTTAAAGTGATGGGTACAGCTTCGTACTCTTCTCGCTTTGCCATCGAGAAAAGGGCACCTGGTTTGGAAGCTGTATCACACAACGGTTAACGGGTCATTCTTGGGGATAAAGCAGCCGGGACGTGGCCTTGACCACCCACCCCCCCAATCTAGCGCCGAGGTCAAAGGAAGAGTAGAGCTATACCTCTTCACTCCGTCTGGGGCTTCGTGGCCTGTTCTACAGTGAAATTCTGTCAGCCCAAGGCACAATCTGAAAATGGTGTTTAAATCTTAAACTGCATTCTGTCGAAATGCGGTCTTTGAACACGTACTTAGTCGCTAAACTCTCAGACAAGGTGACATCCAATTTTTAAAGAATAGAATGTGTTAGATTTTCTACCCTTCTGTCCTCGGATTCAAATACAGAATTAAAACTTGTAGCACCTAACTAATGTCATGGAATTCGGTATAAATAGCATGTCATTGCAGACTCTTCCAATTTGACACGCTTTATGTATTCTGCCGTTAAAAACTGTAACATAGTGACAGAATGAAATCAAGCTGCGAGAACAGCACAAATATATTGATTTTGCGTTCCTAGATTTACACTTGCGAAGTTCTGAGCAATAAGTACTCCACTGAGATTGGATTATATTCATACAGCGCAATATCTCACAAAATAACATGATGACGTAACATGAGAAATACTCAAGCTTCATCCGCATTTTTTTTTTAGAATTACTTCCCCTACCCTTTATAAGAAAGTGATATATATATATATATATATATATATATATATATATATTGCCACAGTGATCAGTTGATTGGCAGTTCTCGCGTACAGCCATTCACAGATATCTTGCGGTCTCAAGAACAGAAGCGATTCTTTTCGCCATAAATATTTTCAAATCTTTATTCTTTCAAGTGATGTGATTGAACCTTATGCACGAGGCTACTGATCAGACGAGGATGTGCCCTCATTGCTTTAGAATCAGTAGAGATACAAGATGTTAAGTGTGGTTAATAATCATAATGTATATCGAGTGCTTCTTCCACACCGTCACAACAGCTTCCATTTAATTATTTTCAAATCACGGATTTCTGAAACAAGACAAAACCTCCAATTTTGCATTTATGTGATCACCAACGAAATACTTGTTAAGTGACAGTGAGTCAATAGCCCGCTCATCATCATTTAAGGTAAAATTAAATTTGTCTCTTTACTTAATTAGATGGAGGTGATTGGTTGTGTTGATTATTTATGTCCAACACCAACAAATTCACAGATATAATCTTTAATAATCTAAAATTTACATTAAAACACTTCAAACACTCCTACATGTTTCGATCATAGGGAGCATACTTTGTTCCTTGCTAAAGTTACAGTTTAAAACACTCAGTGTTATATTAATTTGGTGCTGTGGCAGCATGTCGTGTGTTAACACACGACATGCTGCCACAGCACCAAAGTTAGCGTAATGAAGTAAATCACTGAGTGTTTGAAACTGTAACTTTAGCAAGGAACAAAGTATGCTCCCTTAGGATGATCGTATGATCGAAACATGTAGCAGCGTTTGAAGTGTTTTAATGTAAATTTTAGATTATTAAAGATTATATATGTGCATTTGTTGGTGTGTTACTTAAATAAACTACAAAATGCACAGTGCAACGTTAAAAATGGTTGTGTTGATGTTGTTGCCGCATGACATCCAGGAAACTTATCTGGTATATAATAAAGTGGCTGTCGGAAATTGCCATCCACCGTCAGAAGAGAGTGACGGCAACTACCCTCTTGTCCTTGGCAGGAATCGAACTCTTCTGTTCCATACTATAACGGTCGCCCCAAGTGATGTTAAGGTGATTATTTCACAAGTGCTCAATTTCTTATTTATTTATTTACCTATTTATTTATTTGTATTTTTTAAATACGCTTTCTGTACCAAAGAATTAAGCGTCTGTTCGTGCGAAGATCATTAAGTAGAAACCTTAGGTGAAGTGATTCAAATGGTCTTTCCATATCTGGGATTGTACTCCTTGCCAGGAGAAACTGGGAAAAGCTACCAATAACACAAATAAGAATAGCTGGTCTTGTGGCCGCAACAAAAATATCTACCACGACACTGTTCAAAGAAAAAGGCGAGGTTCACCTGTCACGCTGAAGGAGAAAGAATTATACTGTTTCAATGTTAGGACTTTCGTCTCGTCTTGGCTGCCCTAATATCGATACCATAATTGTCAGCAGCGTCTAATTATAAATAATTAAACGCGTGTATTATTTCTATGTTCTAAATCAGACACAATGGTTTTTAACCTTCGAATTTTAAAACACAGTAGAGCTGCAAAACAAACAAAAGTGACACACGAAAGGCCACACAAATAAATTTAACGTATTAAGTTCTTTAACTATGCTCTAGAAAGCTTGCAGTAGCAAGAAGGATGCCTGGGTAAGGGCGATCAGAGCAGCAGTCGCCACGCTGCAAACCTTGCTACAGCCCATTTATAAAATTATAAAATCTTTAAACAGTTAAAGTCATTTAAAATTATAATATTTGCTCCAACAGTTGCTGCGTATGCAACCACAATACCGATAACTTCAAATAACGATATGTAATCCAAGTCAACATTGTAACTTTAGCTAAGTACAGGCTGAGAGCTCCCTGATGATGGTTTATGTAAACCGAAACGTGTTGGAGCAACTATTATAATTTTAAATGATTTTAACTGTTTAGCGATTTTATAATAATTTGTGTGCATTAGTTGGACAAATAAAGGACTTAATACTATCAACATGCTCGGTGAAACTATGAAGATCCATTACTCTACTTGCTGCAGTCACAGAATGCAACTTTACTAGCCCATGTAATGGTATTCGCCGGTCTTCCAATTGTGTGGAAGTGTTAGAAGATTTATACAGAATACTAGATTTTTAAAATAAAATAAGCCAATTTTATAAAAGTGGTTTATACACAACTTATAAAAGACGTTTCTTTGTAATGTTCTTAATCATTCCGTTAGGAAACCAAAATCTCCACCCACCACCTGAAGTGCAGGTACTTGAAGAAGCACAACGGACTGTGAAAAAGAACAAAATGAACAATGTTCACTCCGTCTCCACCTCTCACTACTGACACCCTTGACCCGACAATTTAATAAACATAAAATAGTGTACGTCATCATTTTCCATATCTGGCATCCATTCATCAAGGAGGTTCTTCAAGACATTATTTTCTGCTGCATCTCTTACTAACGTTCATTTATAGCCTAATTGGGTGACAAGACAAGAGATGACTGCCATTTGACAACGTCTTCTACACCACGAACTTAATGCTGAAGTTTTTCCTACTGCTGTGGATCCTGGACATTCAGGCACTCAACACTTTCCATTCCTTACTGTATTCAACGAAGCAACATATAAATTACTGGTCTTGGAATTGTGTGAGAGCAAAAATTTTATGTGTAATAGATCGATACGCCTATCATAACCAAGCAAGAGCCAACCAGTACAACTAGGTGTTAAAATATTATTCTCTGAGTCAGCGGTTCTCAAACGGTGTGCCGCGAAACACTATCGTAGTGCAAGGTTTTAACAGGTTTGACGCGAGGCTTGGAATAGAGGAATGATTGTATACATTTAAATACGCGTCTAAAAGCTTTAAGCAGTGTCGCAAAACAAACCACAGAAATGGGCTTGGTGCTGCACATTCTGAGTTTGAGGTACGTGTTACAGTTCTCATAGCAGCGAAGTTCGGATTGGAATAATAACCGATAGTGAGGTTACAGCATCACACTGCCTCCCCTCGGAGGTCGGCTATCACACCTAAACAATTTTTCACGATTTTGTTCTATTCACACCGTCCATTTCCTTACATTCCACATTTTAAGCAACAAACTGCACAAATTAAAATAAAATTAAACTTGTCATAAAACACTTGGTATTAGTTATCTCAGTACTTAAGCAACTTGATGCACAAAATTTGTTTCACAATAAGTTTTATTTCATGCCTCTACATGTTTCGAGCATATGTGCTCATCATCAGGAGGTCAAAATTGCATTATACAGCCTCTGGTATCATCACACCTATAGGTGGCCGTCTCGTACCACCTATAGGTGTGATGATACCAGATGCTGTGTAATACAATTTTAACCTGCTGATGATGAGCATATGTACTCGAAACATGTAGAGGCATGAAATAAAACTTATTGTGAAACAAATTTTATGCATCAAGTTGATTAAATACTGAGATAAATATACTGAGATGTACGGTCAGCAAAACGTCAAAACTTGGTATTAGGTTCCAGCTCCTACATATTTCGGCAGCATGGTGCCGTCCTCATAGATTTCTTTAAAAACAAAGAATTCACTTTCATCATTAAAATTAGATGACGAAAATGAGGGCAACTAACACCTGAAGTACTTGTTGGACATACGATCATTTGTTTTTAAAGCATGTTTTATGATTATGTTTTGTGCTTTTTGATGACTAAAATATGGAATTTTTCACGAGTTGTAATCGCGATCAGAGATCCAACTTTTACGTAACATCTGTACTGTATTTATTACATAATTTCTCTTCCATTGCATTTTGTGATGCTCCAGCAATTTCCTTCCTAGTATTTTAGACATGTCAGGAAAAGAAATTAAATCTGGAAAGAAAGCAAGGGATTGACATCGCAAAATGTACAGAGGAGTGTTTGTGTGTAGATTGCTGTATTGTGGGATGTGTTGCTGTGGAGACTGAGGGGTTTCCAAAATTTCGCATGAAGGTGCTGTCTTAATACTTTCTACCTGAAAGCTCTGGTAGCAGACTCCTCTGAATAATTGCACATCTCTACCAAACTAAACGCCGTTACATCCCGGTACAGCGCAATATATCATCACCGGTAAAATATAAGTTTGTACGTATTTATCTTCTTATATTGAAACTGATTCATATGCAGAACGGAATGCAGCGTATACGTAAAAAGAAAATAAGTTGCATTATAGTCTAAATCTGTAGATTATGATAACATATGTACTAATGTGTGGTTACTAAAGTTCTGAGAAACAGCTTCCATCGACATTTGGAGTAGAAAATGGAAGATACTTTAGGAGATGAGGTACAAAAATACTGAGAATGGTAAGAGAGAAAGTAAACGAGGCTTTGAATATTAAATAACCCCAGTCTCCTAGGTTCTGATGTCACATCGTGTTATATATTGACATGGACTTTCCGGGGTAGCATGCTGACTGAATAAATCACAATGCGAATGCGTGTAAATGAGAATGCAGAAGACATGGCACTGTTTCGCAAATGGTGGGACGCAGCTCACTGACAGAACTTGTACCTGATTTGGGAAAGATGTAAAATCGAGAAATCTCGAAACCAGGGACTTTCATTAGAGATTAACATAATCAAAATTTTTTACATAAATGTAAAAAAAAAACACTTCTGAAAAAAAATTGCAAAAGCATCTTTTGCCCAAATGACGACACCAATGAAAAAAGGGGTTGAGGAGGGGAACGAGGAGGAAGAGAATGAGGAAGAGTGAGAGAATAAGGAGGAAGAAGGGAAGAAGAAGGAGGAGAGGAGAAGAAAGAGAAGCAAGAGGGGTGCTGAAGCAGTGGTGATGGTACTCAGGCAGGGACCATCTACTGGATGGAATGGGGTAGGTTCCGTTAGCTGTGGAGTGCCAAGCTGTTTACAAGGTCCTTCAAGCAGAAGGTGGAGGCAACACTTGTAGGATCAATACAGTACCGCTTGACAGATGGCATACATGTGACGAACAATTGCTTGCTGCTGTCGCTGCAACAAGGATACCAGAGATGGTACAACGGCTGCCCGTCCTACGGCTCCTATCGATAAGTGATTAATCTGACGGTAAGCAGTTCACACGAAAACATAATGGCATTTGTACGTTAACGTCTTCTTCGCGCAAAATCAGCGCCTTTTCTCTTTTTTTCGTACGTCTTCATGTCTTGTCTCTGATATCGCTGCAAAGATCTAAGTGTGAACATGACAAAAGCCTTGGAGGCAAATATTTTCCTTGATTATTTTTCTATTATCCTTAAACTACCCAAAACTCAAAACAAATTCTGAGCCCAATCAGGTTTCTCAAAGACCACTTGTCTCTTTCGTAAATATGACGCATTATAGACACTTAAACGGAGTATCTCACAGTGGTGTTGCTGGCGTTTTAAACCTTATGGGATACTAAGCTGAGTCGGCTGGCAAAAAAAGATACTGACATTTTGACGGAACCTACTGCCTTCGTGTTCGGAATCAGATATTCCTAATAGTGAGCTGACTAGTCCTGAAGACGAAGGCACTAGAAACCTTGAACCCTTTAAATTGACTGTTGACTATTGACAAGTCAACAGCATAATAACCTATAACAGCCGAACAATCAGATTTTATTAAGCTCTAAAAATTACGTGTGAAACCATTTTTCTAAAGATGAATAATTACAGAACAACAAAAAATTATTTACAATGCGATCATCTGTAACTTTGGACAAAACTGCTTTCTGGAAGACGAAATTTTGTAATCTGATAAGGACGAACCAAGTTTTAGAATGGATCACGGTGCCTTTATCTTGTAACACAAATAATATGTGGAAATTTTTTAGGGTTCGTATTACACATTCGTCAAATTTTCGGAGGGAAATGTTACCCCCACTTTGGATAGAACATTTGGTGAATTTCCACACAAACACATGACATTCCTTTCCAGAAGAAGGATATATTCATAGGCACCGTCGTGATAAGTGAAAACCTCAAAGAATAAAGTTCAGTGAAATTCTTATGTCCCGTATATATCAGTGGCTTTTTAAGCCGAGAACACTAGAGAAGAACAATAAAAATAAATATAAAAACCAATAAAGAATACAAAGTTGCAAAGTATGATTATACAGAACGGGTTCATTCCATTCAAGTAGCCTGTACGTTGCTAGTCTGGTGTTCTACATGACCAGAAGTCCTCTTTAAACATTAGCTACTGACGAGTATGCAAATTCAGTTTCAATGATGAACATACGCTAGGTTTCCCGTAGGCCGGTTTGCTGTTTCACAGTTTGTATATGGCGACCACCTTTAGACTGATATACCTACTTACTGAGGGAAAATCAAAGTTCGAGTACATGTTACTTAGCGTAATGTATGGGCCTACGAAGGATGGATTAACTTACTTGAGCCTGGAGAAAAATTTAGCCGGAGGAATTTCATGATTATTACTCCCCGATAAATATTATTAGGGTAGTAACATTAACGTAAGATAAGACGGACGGCAAGTGTCAAAGAGAAAACATAAAATTTTATAAATATTTTGGTAGAAAAACTGAAAGAAGCAAACAACTCGGAAGATCTAGACGTAGATGGAAGGATATGATTAAATGAATCTTAAAGAAACAGGATGGGAGGGTGTGGACTGTACACATTGACTCATGATAGGGGCAAGTAGCCGTCTTCTGTGAGAACCGTAATGAACCGTTTGCTTGTAAACCTGTTGCCACACAGGCCGACAGGAATTTCGCGTCATTTTTTTAGTACCGGAATTTGACTACTGCCTGTAAAACAGACTTCTTCCAAACTGCATCTTGAACTAGTTTTAACAGTCCACTCTTTCATATCTGATTTGTTAAATCTCTTTTTAATATTACACATATCTACTCGAAGGTATGCCAAAAAGTATTACCCCTTGATTTTTTTAGATCCTGCCTAAAAAACTTTACTTTGAGAAGTACATTCAGTAGTAGGGGCGATTTTATGATTCTGAAATGTGCCATCCCCGTTGTGTGTATAAACAAGTAGGTACAGGTATTTAGTCAATAATACAACAATTTTATCTAATGATGTTTAATAGAGGATGATAATAACTACATGTTTCGGCCTACTCCGGCCTTCATCAAGTTTTCCTCCGAAAGAGTATTAGTGCTTTATAAGATTTATGCTGTTATGTCACGTTTATGTTTTGGTAAAGAGCTATTTTCTATAGTAGGATTAGAGGTAGAATGTGAATAAAAGCAACAGGTTCTTACAGAAAATATACATACGTAATATACAATTGTAATGGTGTTTCTATTAATTTACAATATATTGTGAGGCGAAAATGTTACCGAAAGTACAAGTATTCTGGGAAATGCCACCTAGTCAACAGGCAAATACTACGTGGTAATCGACTTTGCCATCTCTTTATTCCTCTTCAGGATAGTGCAAGAAGACCCTTCGAAACGTCGTAAATATGTACAGTCACAACACAGAAAACTTAAAATTTAACTGTTATCTTACTAATTCAATGTACCTTCAATATTATGTCCACGTGGCCAAGGATACAAGTAGAATATGAATAAATATTCAACCATACTGACAAATACTGTACACTCAGTCGAACAAAAATCCATCGGCCTGATATTTCGTGCGTCCCACTCAGGCAGTGACGTGCGGTACAGGTGCCATCATAATTCGAGTCGTTTTACTTTCCCCATATTTGCGCATTCGTGGCGTTTCTCTGTTTCCATTCATTACAATCAATCACACCGCGTATATATTAGCAGAAGACAACAATACTTTTGGTTAATTTGAAATTAAAACATGCTTACGTCATCTGCAACAAATTGCTGCGTTTGTGGTTTATGTGACCGTGCATCACTGATACAATAATATAAACAACCAACAAGATGCAAAAATAACAAATTTTATTGATAATTACAATCAGCTCAACATGTCTCGGGCGATAATTTTGCCCATCCTCAGGAGCACTAGACTGTGTTTACAGCTTGTGGTATAATGCACCGACAGTGCTGCCTGCTGGTGACAAGGATGAGGTGGAATTAAGTTATAAACACAGTCTAGTGCTCCTGAGGATGGGCGAAATTATCGCCCGAAACATGTTGAGCTGATTGTAATTATGAATAAAATTTATTATTGTTTCATCTAGTTAGCTGTTTATATTATTAAACTCCTGAGGAATTTTATATATCTATACACAGTCCTACAACCAACAATTTAAGTTTTCCGATATATGATGTCAACTAACAAACAATTACTACATTTCGGAGGACCATTCTTGGACTACGCTGAAAAAGAAGGCAGGAACTTCTTTCAAGAAGTAGGTACGTACGTACGGATCGACAAGGTCCTGCTATCCAAAAGACTTGGATCTTCGTCGACACTTTAGGGAAACTCAAATTATGCCTAAACGCCATTTTGGCTGCTGATGCCTATGTTTGTTCCTTCTGGCGTGCGGTCGACCAGTGCCCCCTCATACTGTTGTTAATACTGGGGGAGAAAAAGAAGCAAGTTTATCGTGGCTTTGTTGTATATTATTTGTGATTAGGTGGAGCTGGGGAGAGAATGGAAGATTAAATTTACACATTGTTACGCGAAAGAACAAAGGTGAGTCTGGTAATGAACCTGGGGCTAGGAGTTTGTCCAATATTTGTCCTCCTGCACGGCCAAATATTTACCCAACCTATCTCGGCAAGATTTCTCCTCCCCCCCTTTCCTCTTTTTGTTCCTCCCTGCATGTATCCTCATTCTAACCCTCTCTCCCCATCTATTTTATAATTGCAGGATACATGTAATGACAACAAAGATGACAAACTAGGAAGAGGTGCAGCAAATTAAATGGTAACAGTAGTAGTGATGACACGAACAATGACCTTAATGATTGCGATACCGGTTGACATTTCTATAGATAACCATAGCTGGTTCACTCCTACTGCAGTGGCCGGTATAGGTTCAATAACTGAACGCCAGAAGTGCAGAATTTGTTGCTGCGTTACTATAACAGTGCCCATGCATGTTAACGTAATTAAACTTGGTCACGCTTTCGTTCTGTTTGTGGCCGAGAGAGCATTGTCATTTTAGTGACTAGGTTACAGCGTGGACTACTGTGTAATCGTGGATCGATTCTTGGCAGGAGCAACAGATTTTTTTTATGTATTTAAAGCGCCCAGGTCGACATATCTTTCCTCTGAAAACCTCACCACTCCTGTTCAAGTACTTGTCCGGTAGAGGCGCTGCAGCCGTACGGTGGAGGGACATGTCGAATCAGACAGAGACTAGCCAGACGTCTAACCGAAGCCCCTCTGATAAGGAGGGTTGGAAACACTCATCACTGAGAGACAGACAAGAAAGACTAGCCTAACATCTAACTAAAAGCCCTTCTAGTGGCACAACTGTAAGAGGAAAGGTTCACTCCTACTTCGGTTACAATCAAATATGCTAATCAATGACTAAATGTGAGACTTTCTCCGCGGCTTAAGCGCGGCCCACTACTCTCTTCGAACACCGCTTGTGCTGCCAGGAAAACTTTCTGGGTGATTAGGTGCAATTCGAACGCATATTTAAGTTGAAAAGAGGTTTGTGCATACCGTAAGGGAACATTCTGTTTTGGAAATTTAATAAGCCTGTCTGGAGGCAAATGGAAAAAAGAACCGAGTGGCAAACTTCACCGTCCTAATTACTCTGTCACTTTCAAGTATGTTCTGATAATACATAGTGGAAGTGTATTTCGTTCACAGGTTTACAGAAAGGAAGTCTGTATATTTAAAAATGTATTAGTGACAAACCGTAGCAATATTGTAAATTTCTTCCATTCTTCAATAATAATGGAAGTCCTAAAATTGTAATTATACTTAATTACTAAACTACTTTTATTGCAATAATATTAATGAATAAATTAACAGTAGTTTTAGCATTTTAATCGCGTAATATAAAACACAATTTCATTGGAAGAGTAATAATTTCAGTGTTAAAAACTCTTTCGTTTTCGCGCAATTTCGAAGATATTCTGATGCCTTTCGAGCAAAAAGAGGTTGCTGCGCACAGCTTTAAAACGCCTGTACACTTCTAACAGAATAAACTGTATCAAAAGTCAGAAGGCAGTTAAATTTATAAGCTCGGCTCTTAGATCCTCGACTCTTAAAATCCAGGAAGTTTAAAGATGTCGGAACTTCTTGCTAATGGTTTGGCCCCACCTAGTGTCACGGTTGTAAATGAATGGAACATAGATACTACGCCTTCATGTAAGGTGATTAGATTATAGTAAAGAATTAACTTCACATTTTTAATAATCCTAACCTCTAAATGCGGTAATTCATCCAGAAGTCACTGTTTCTTTTTTCTCTCTCTTTGTGCTTATGTTTTCAACAAGTCAACGAAAGAACAAAATAAAGTAGACAATAAATGTAAGTAGGATATGAAGGTAAAAGGTAAAGCAATCCACGTACAGGTATACTGCAAGACCAGAAGTGTTTCAGGAAGTCGAGGCTCGGAGATTTTGAGAAAATCAGCACATGAAGTTGAAAAAGTTGTCACTCTTAAGTACCAGCCGCCTTAACCCCCCAGAATATATTTCTATAAGTATGATATGCCCTCATGTAAATTGTATATTACTACAGAAAGAGAGACAGCAAACCATTAAATGTTCTAAATTTGAGGGTAAGGTTAAAATGTCTATCGTGTATATTCCAAAGAGTGTATTCTAGTGCGCCTGAATTGCTATCCTGTACGCTGGCCGACCTCACCAAAATATAACTTAACCCCTACTTGACATTAATCCTTAAATGTTTATGTATCATAGATTCTCTTTTGAACCCTTACCCTGGAAATACTCGACTACCAATGAGCATCTACCCTCTCGCATTCAACCCTCTGCATAAGAGTACGACCCGACCAGAATACAATCCGGAACAGGAAGTCCATACAGAGCGGACCTCAGAGCATCGTGGGTAAGGTCGTTCCGCCGACCGACCGGAACTTCCGGTAGAGTGTGGAATCCATAAAAACTGTGCCGCCATTTCCCGAGTCAGTAGAAAACTCATAGGAGGCCATGTTCATCCACCGGCGTCTCGGCGTTGTGGCACCAGAGAGAGGGAGGAGACGCCGGACATGCGTTTTATCCATACATTATCAGGTTTTATTTGCATAAACATCGGCAAGTCACTTTCACTCCGACTTCATACACGATCAAAAAAAGTAGGTTGTTAACCTGTTTTACGTGTTTTCTTAGATGTGTAACGGAATAAACTGCATATCTGCATTTGTTTAAAATTGCTCATAAACTACCAAATAATCAAAGATAAAAATTCATTGAAAATTCAAGTACTGGGTAATAGAAAATACAGTTTATGTCATTTACAAACCACCCCAAAAGTAATTCAATGCAGAAACAATGATATGTCCGTCTGAACAACACTTTTGTCTGTTTTATGAATTATATACAGACTGGCCGAAACTTGTAGCAGCTATGGAACCAAGGGAATATATAGAGCGTAAAAGCAGCCATAGACAAATTGTGGATGTTTATTTTGAGAAAAGAGAATCATACGAAAAATATAAATAAAATTTGTGAGAAAAATGCGGGGAGTGTAATGTTGCAACAGATAGTATGTGCAGTTAGAGCTAAGACTGAAACACTTAATTAACACATTCTAAAACATTTTAGAAAGGTTTTTAGAAATATCAGCAAACTGGGTACATAAAATCTCCTTAAATTTCTTATCTAAGATCGTTGAAACATGATAGTTAATTTGTTTGTTAATTTCAAACTCTAACTTAAAATTTGACGGGCTGGAAGGTCGAGGAGTTGTGGTTCGATTCCCGCCAACGTAAAGGGTCTTCTATTTTCTGTAAAGCCTGCAGGTCAACTCCAGGCATGACCTGACCTTAATTGGTGTAAGGGCTCATTTTCCATGGGTAAAACGAGAGTCTCGTGTAGCTGATAACTTGCCTCAGACTGGTGACGATACAGGGGCGTCTAGAGAAGTACTTCCACTTCCCGAAGTGTCTGTACGGCGAAGTGCTTACTGACGGACAGGGTCAACCTGATGTTTACCTAACCTTGCAGCTGACGTCACTGCACTGTTGATACATTTGATTAGACATGGCATGCATCACGCGAAATTATGGACCGTATCGTCCTTGATTCATTCGCCTGTTAAACAATCCCCACTCTATTATCAAGCTCGGAGTTCCACTACCATACTTGTACTAAGAATCCAGTTGAATCTAACACGAACTAAATACATCTTTTCCACATGCTTTAATCTTAGTTATATTTCACTTTAATGGTATCGTCCTTTGTATGATTAAGCCATCAAAGTGGCGTTTCTTCTTCTAGCTTTCCATTCTAAAACTTTGTGCTAAAACTTCAAATCGCGTGAAGCCCTGGAAATAGAATTCAAACAAGACTGCCTCCTAATGTGTCATTTACAAACCCAATTACGCAAGTTAACCCATAATTATATTCTCGAGAGATGAGCTGCTTACGTCCGGAGTAAAAATTATGGTCCTTGCAAAATTCCCTGCCGTGTCCTAAGGGCGTGACTACAAATGTGAAGCCACAGATCTATCAGGAAGAAGTGGGAAAGTGCTTGTGCCAGGATCGAATCCAGTTTTGCAGCAGGTATGTCATGGTGTCCCGCCAAAGATGCACTCACAAACAAACACACATACATATATTATTAAGGAGTAGGTGCCACTCATTGCATAAGTAAATGTGGCTGGAAGGAGAGATAGCGTATTAAGTTTCGAAATTGACATAGTTTTAGAATAGAATTTCGTTAGACGAAACCTCATCGCAATGATCACATTTCTGGTTATGGGATAATAAGTTTATCTCGCTGTAAAAGCTGCTAAAACTCAGCTCTCTCTAATGTGCAACACATGTACTTAAGTAATAGAAACCGCTGGAAAACTGCAAGTGATAACAAGTGTAAATAACAAAACAGAATATTCAAAGATATAGGAAGTTTGTGTTGTTCTTGTCCTAAAGATAAAGGTAAAGCAGTCCCTTTACAGGTCTAGAGTGGCCAGAGGGTTCCAGGAACTTAAGGTTCCCAGATTACATGACAACGGCACACGATGGTGATAAGGTTGTCAGCCTTACGCACCGGCCGCCTTTACCCCCAGGAAATACTCCTGGTACTCATTTCGGTTAGAAGCTGAGTCGACCTCAGGGCCATAGTGCGATCGGAAGAATTATATCAATGAAAAATTCCAATGACACCATCCGGAATTGAACCAGGGACCTTCCGAATTGTAGCACAGCACCATAACCACTGTGCCACCGCGTTCCCCATTGTCCTTGTCCTACCTTAACCAAATTCAATTGGTTACAGGTTTTAGTAAATTCCATAAAGTGTGAGAAGAACTGTTCCATGTGGACAGACAGAAAACGGACCGAAGTGACAATTCTAATAGTTCCTTATCGTAGTGGCTTTCCGAAAAATCCCAACAAAATTCTTCTGACCGTCACAAGTCGAATGAAATTCATAATAGACATGTTACGAGCTTTCTGTGAGGTGAAACTGAAATTTTATTTACCACAGATCAACTGCCCCTCGTAAAGGCAGCTCCATGTCTGGTGTTTAGTCACCGGCTTTTGGTCGTAGAGGCCCAGGACAATCACGGGACAGTCCATGTGGGATTTGTGGTGGAAAAATTGGCACTTGGACAAGCATCCCCTCGAGTACTTTGGTTTTCCCTATCAGTAACATTTCACTAAACTTCATCTTAATACTGCTCTTAGGAGAAGGACATAACAGCAAAGCCTGAGAACCTTGGAAAGATGCATTTTTTTGAGAGTGGATGTCACTGGGCAGAAAGTATTTTTCCGCATTGTTCTTCTTTTAATGTTTGCCATCCCGAAGTGTTTAACACATATATAAATATACAATGATGTGTCAGTCAAACACAACAAAACTTTATTATGTTTATTGTTGTACTAGGGCGACATGTTTCTATTCTTATAGAATCATCTTCAGGCCCTTCAAAGAAAATAGATCCTTACTTCAAATGTTTAAAAATGCACTGTGGGATCCCAAACGCTTACATTCTTGATAAAGCTATGTATAAAATGCATGTGTCTTTTGCTTTTGCAAAATCCCACAGCGGATTTTTAAACATTTTAAGTAGGGATTTATTTTCTTAGAAGGGCTTGAAGATGATTCTATAAGAATCGAAACATGTCGCCCTAGTACAATAATAAACATAATAAAGTTTTTTTTGTGTTTGACTGACACATCATTTTATGTTTAAATATGCATTGTTTTCGCGTGCTCAAATGTTGACGTTGAACAGAATTCTAGCACAGTGTGAATTACCGCTGTGAGACCTATAAATATTGTTTTTACTCACCTCAATTAGCAACCGACAGTGAACCAGGATGTTAAATTTTGATCTGAAAAAGAAACAAAATTTCTGGCATTATTATAATGAAGTCTTGTTTGCAAGTCACTGCGAAGAGCCAAGACACTGACATTCCATGCTGTGAACCTACATGCTTTGAAGTTGAAAGATAACGGCTTTCCAGAGTGCTGGTTGCTTGTGTGAAGCTTGAACTTTGGCCGTATTTACAACAGCCCTAATTAACCATAGGGTTGTAGACGGGGGAGCCGAGAATATCTTACCAAGTCTAGATTGACTTCCAGCCTGAAGTTGCCGGGCTAATAGCATGTTGGGAACACTAAAGTACCCTTGATTGAAACAATCAAGCTTAATCTTAGCTTATGCTGCACCTATATAACACGTAGTGTGTTAATACAGAGAGATGAAGCCATTCTGTCTGGATATCACAAGTAATATTTAGTCTCCCAAACCTGCAATAAAATCTTATTCTAATGCCGCAAGAGGGTGCAGGATCCATTACATATACCGTCTGTCATTTCGATGTGAGGTGTTAAAATCTCACGCGTAAATCTGTAACCTACAGAAAGCTGCGCATAAATTAAATCAAATGATAACAGAATATGGTTTAACTATATCTGTACAGAAAACAAAATCGATGGCATTTAAAGGGTGAGATCCAGTGAGAACTAAAATTGTAATAGAAAATAAAATTATAGAAAAAGTAAATTTGTTTAACTATTTAGGAAATATGATATCTTGTGAAGGAGAATTGGACATTGATAACAAATTAAATAACTTTTTAAAAATTACAGGTATTTTAAACAATGTGTTTAGACCACAGAAAACCCTTAAGAAAACAAGAACAAAACTATACAATACACTGGCCCTTCCAGTTTTGTTATATGGCAGCGAAACTTGGACTATTAAAGCAAGTGACGCCAGAAGAATAACAGCAGCAGAGGTGAAATACATGAGAAGAACAGCAGGATACACTTGGACGGATTACAAAACAAATGCACAAATTGCAAAGGAGCTATAAATAATACCAATTTTGGACAAATTACTGGAATAGAAGAGAAACTGGATACAGCATGTAAATAGAATGCCCAGAAATAGATTACCCAAGGTAATAAAACACTACTCCCCAACTGGCGGAAGGAATTATGGAAGCCTTTAAAGAGACACCTAGATACGTGAGAAAGGAACGGGTCAACAAGTGGCCCAACTCCATGAAAGATATACGATGATGATGATCTGTATATGATGATGATGATGATGATGATGATGATGATGATCTGTATAAAGGCATAAAAATACACACGCAGGGATTTAAAGAGAGGAATAAAATTAGAAACAGTACAGCTAATTATAATGTGTAGAATTACGTTACACGTAGGAAATGGAAAAGTAACCGAAGGTGGTTACAGGTTGTGTACCCACATCGGACCTGACATTTGTGTTTGCAGACGTTTAACATATGACAGTAAACCAACATACACTAGTTGAATACGTACTGGAAGTCCAACAGAAAAAAAAAATTGAAAATTTCGTAGCCACCTTCAGTTTCTACGAATAAACCTTCTACCGATCCAGTTTCATACTCTGTGGTTCTTGATGGACACTTTTTATCGCAGTGTGAATGAATAAATACGCCATGGGGTTGAAAAGTTACGGAAAGGCAGCTTGATAGCTTAAATACTAAATAATATTAATATAAGGAACCTTTCTCCGCTAAAGTATCCTGTTGTTCCGGTAGTTACTGTTGAATCTCGTTTTGTTCGTATTTTGTGCTGTAAATATATAAACCTGGAACACGCTTACAGGTACCGTCTGCTAAGGTCAAGATAGCCTGACAGAATAACGACTGTTAATCTGTGACTTTAAATATAATTTTTTCGGACGATAATCTGCGCCGTACCACCGACTGCACCACGCATTCCAATGCCATCTGGTGCTGCCGTCATATGTCACTGAGATTTTCTTTTGGTTTCCATGGAAACGAATGATAGGCCGATAAAAACCGGCGGCCATACAATGGTCTGCTTATACTAATTACAGAATATAATGAGAGTGCGCTATCTCACAGCACATCAAATCATGTATTATTGTAAACTTGTGAAGGCCAGATGACCCGTGCGCAGGCGATGCAATAGGGAGGGGGAAGCGCATCGACACGCCAGGAAATGGCCCCATCCCGGTTCTGCCAATGAATGCTCGCATCTGCACAGAGACACTACAGTCAGAATATGTCTGTCTGTCTCTCGCTCTTTTACTGCGTCCTGTGTTGGATTAGGGGAAAAAAATGGAGATTTTTTTTTGTTGTATTTACTTTAGAAATGACAGGGAATTAGACTGAAGAACTGCTCCCAGATTCTGAACTTTATCAATCCTTCATACAACGGCCGGCGATTTGGCGAAGACCGCCGCTTCCTAAGAACAGGACACACGTGTTTCCACAAATTCGTGCTGCTACACCAGTGGCTGTGTTTATTAAAGACGCCAATTGGCTGCGAAGTGAGTAGCCATGTTATATCTCGGTGGTTTGAGACCCTATATTATGCCACCATCCATGCTTTCCAAGTAGTGTCTATTTTATTATTCTCAAATATCCCAACTTTTGACAATACGCCGTTGAGATCTGCGCTCTTGTGAGATTTTACACCTCGTAGAATGGTAATTCCTTACTGACGTATCGGGACAACCTATCTGTCCTCTCTTCAGCAATCAAGCGTTCTTATTTTTTCTTCTTAAATTTTTGGCCCTTGAAAATGGGGCCGATAGATTGTCCCGAAACGTCAGTAAGAAACTACCATTCTAAGCTGCATAAAATCCCAAAAGAGCGCAGATCTCAATTACGACACTGCGAAAGTCTGAAATCACACATGACACTAGGTAGTTTGAGTTACTAACAAGGTCCTTGTAACAAAATCTTTAACTGAATAGTACCTTGGAGCAGGGTCCTTCTTGTGAAGCTAAAAGGTCGTCAGCTTTAAAGAAATTCTCCGCATTTTATAGAACCGGGAGGTTTATTACCGCATTCAAAAGCACCCGCCACCTGTCCCTATTCTGAGCCAAATCAATCCAAACCACGCCTCCTCATCCCCACTCCTTGCTGATTTATTTTAATGTTATCCTCCTACACAAAACTAGGTCTTCCAACTTGTCTCTTTCCCTCACGTCTCCCCACCTAAACCCTGCCTTCACCTATACTCCCTTCCATATGTATCACTCGCACCGTCCAAATCATTCTTCTTGACTTGATAAGCCGAATAAATTTTGTGGGGAGTAAAGATCGTAAAACTCCTCGTTATGTGGTCTTCTCCACTCCTCTTATCTATTCTAGAGTGTACAAAAAATTTATATTTCTAATTAATGATTTTCATTTTGCTTTCCATAGCAAAAAGTGTAATCCTCCCGCACACACACTAAATCTAATAACATCATCACAATCGGTTCTACAGCCCTGGGTGGGCTTTGCCCTCCTCAAGCAAATGCCTCCAGCGACCTCTATCCTGGGCATCCGCCCGTCAGTTTCTACAAAATCTACGCCTCGCTAATTCCCCGGAAACTATTGAAGTGACCCTGGCCTGTACAGGCTCCGCACATTGCATGTGCCAAAGCTAAGTTCCTTTCCCACTGCTTGTTTCTTACCAAAGAGACAGTCCAAGTCTGATTCCTTGTGAAATGTTTAATAACATTGTAATTGTTTTAGGATGAAGAGTTGTTAGCACCGCGCCCATTCTCCAAACAGAAGAATCACCGCTTGTCGGCAGTCTACGACTGCTTATTCAATATATTCACAGCTGCCCTCCATATCCGGGCGTCGTTTCTCCATCCGCAACCTGAGGACGCACCACGCTGCTGTGACAGGGACCCACTTATCGTGGACATAGTCCTTTTATATACAACAAAAATACAATCAAAAATATTTTATCTGGTACCTTATGACTTGCAGTTTATTAGAATTTTATCACGGTATCAGAGAAACCTGTTACCCCGTCTATTACACTAGAAGGTATTGGTATATCCTTATTCTGAAACGTTGATAAATCCTTCCTAAGCTACGCGGCATAGAAGCTTAGACGACGCTGCTTTTCACAGCCACGGCTGTGAAAGAAGCGTCGTCTGTTGCGTATTGACTAATTTTCAATACAGAATGAGACAGTCTATGTGCCGAGATACTAATGCTTGTTGGTGAATCGTCTATGCTTGGCACGCCAATAATAACCAAAAGCAGAAATGAAATATTCAAAAGTTTGTTCAAATCAAGAATGATTTATTGGTACGGCATGATTATTAGTTTTAAAGCTTCATATTTTGCAGATCTGTAAGTGAAGGTTTTGACCAAACAGTTATGGAATTCTCCAGACATTACTGGAACACTCTTCTTAAAAGAAAGAGTACTACCCCGTTCAGCACTTAAGTGGTCATTTCGGCGCAAAACAAACTCGAAATGATTGTAAAAAATAACGGAACTTTCAGGGTTGTCCACTTATATATACTGTCGGACATACCAACCGGAATTGAAGACAGCTATCAGGATTTTGTGGAATAACATACACAATAATTGGAATAATTATGGAATTTTTAAGCAAAACAATTTTGATCTTTATTTACAAAACACTTCCCGAGCGTGGCCCCTAGATTTTTAAATTTAAAATCGCAATGGTTTGGCATTAGCAATAATTTCATTTGTTACACCCTTGAGGAATTTGGTCTCTGGCAGTACTAAGAACATCAAATGAAGTTTTATAGGAAAGGTTGCTGAAGAAAACATTTGGACATAAAAGTTGGGAAATAAGATGATGATGGAGAAACCTATGAGAAGTTTCATTAACTGCACTAAAAGTTACGGGAGTGATCTAATCAAGGATGATGAGATAATGTAACTATGGGCACTATGATAAAGAGGAGAATACATACAGTGAATCTCATGTTTATTGGGACGTGCATCATTGTGATAACTGAAGAATAAAAAACCAACTAGATACAACTTATTATTTTATTGTACTTCTTATAGGCTCAACGTGTTTCGGGTATTACTATGCCCATCATCAGGAGCTCGCGACTATGATGTTGATTACCACATTGGTCGTTTCCTTCTTGGTTTGTTGTATGTTGGAGGTTAGGTGCGGTTAGGCTGAGGTAGAGTCTAGGCTGCAGCCCGGACACTACTCCAGCCTAACCGCACCTAACCTCCAACATACAGCAAACCAAGAAGGAAACGACCAATGTGGTAATCAACATCATAGTCGCGAGCTCCTGATGATGGGCATAGTAATACCCGAAACATGTTGAGCCTATAAGAAGTACAATAAAATAATAAGTGGTATTTAGTTGGCTTTTTATTCTTCAGTTAATACATACACTGCTAAAATGGTAAAACATGAAGGAACGAGAATACCAAGAAGTCAACCTTAGATTAAGGGAAGTTATTAAAATGGATTTAAATAAATATGCTGGGAGGTTGTGGAATGGAATTGCGTGGTTTGAGATAGGCTGGATTGTTTACTCGAAAATTAACCTTCACGTTTCATATCATTATCAGCAGCAGATTCATTTGGCTTTTGATTTCTTCAAGAAATGACACCGTTACCTGAGATAAGACGGTATGAATTTTGTAGATCTGCTGCTACAGTACTTTTTATAGTCATACAGGTGTACGGAATTCTACTCTCCGTCATTCCTTTTCATCAGTTCTTACTTACGTACTTACTTAACTCCATGGTGCAGAGTCCTTCTTGAGAAGCTAACTGGTTTGCAGCTAGTCAAGAAATTCCCCGTATTTCACGGAACCCGAAGGTTCATTACCGCACTCACAAGCGTCCGCCACCTGTCCCTA
>Ga0123354_10001302_pt1 | contig 29724 bp, 24 predicted proteins | sample TergutLab28metaG_2_FD_97872 | JGI IMG/M metagenome (GOLD analysis project Ga0123354, IMG submission 97872) | Labiotermes labralis P4 segment gut microbial communities from Petit-Saut dam, French Guiana - Lab288 P4 | ecosystem: Host-associated > Arthropoda: Insects > Digestive system > Gut ... | reverse complement strand
TGTTATGTTTCAACAAATTACACTTAATCAAATTCCGCAGGTAATGATTTAGTAACGAAAAAAGAGCCTGAATAATAAATATTTCAGACTCTTTTTGTGTGTTTCCGGAAATTTGGGTTATAAAACCCTATTTCGGCTTTCTAAAAAGTAGCGAGCGAAAGACGGGGCTCGAACCCGCGACCCCGACCTTGGGAAGGTCGTGCTCTACCGACTGAGCTACTTTCGCATTTTGCCTGCAAATATAGATACTTTTTTTATTATTACCAAACATACCGACGGCAGTTATATAACTTTTTTCCCGTTTTTTTAATAAGGTAAAAATAATGTTAAAAATCGAAAAAATGCAATTTTTTAAAAATTTTGACTGAAAATTCGAAATTATTATTACCTTTGCATCTGTTTCTTTTGCACATTATTTTTAACAGGTTTATCCTGATAAGATAAAAACAGAAGTACTTATTGAAATAACTCGATAATAATTAATTCGTTCAAATATTTGATTATGAAGAACCTTCTTGTTGAAAAGTTGAGTAAATACGATGCTCCGCAAAAGGTGAAAGCGTTAGGGCTTTATCCATATTTTAGAGTGATTGAAAGCGACCAAGATACAGAAGTTGTTATAAATGGGAAAAAAGTATTAATGTTCGGATCAAATGCATACCTTGGCTTAACTAATCACCCGAAAGTAAAAGAAGCTGCAATCGCAGCAACTAAAAAGTATGGTACAGGAATGGCAGGAAGCCGTTTTCTTAATGGGACTTTGGATATTCATCTGCAATTAGAAAGGAAATTGGCCGATTTTGTCAATAAAGAAGACGCTATTATTTATCCTACCGGTTTTCAGGTTAATGCAGGAGTCGTTTCCTGTATCACCGGTCGTGAAGATTATATTTTGTGGGATGAATTGGATCATGCTTCTATTATTGACGGACACCGCCTTTCTTTCTCTCAGAAATTAAAATTCAAGCACAACGACATGGATTCGCTGGAAAAACAATTGCAAAAATGCGAACCCGACAAAATAAAATTAATCGTCGTCGACGGCGTCTTCAGTATGGAAGGCGATTTGGCTAACTTGCCGGAAATTGTCAAATTAGCTAAAAGATACCATGCAAACATCATGGTAGATGAAGCGCACAGTTTAGGCGTATTAGGACGGCAAGGACGAGGCGTATGCGATCATTTCAACGTCCTCCCCGATGTAGATCTGATTATGGGCACATTCAGTAAATCATTGGCTTCCATTGGAGGATTTATCGCTTCTTCAGAACCGATTATTAATTTCCTCCGTCATAATTCCCGCACCTACACTTTCAGCGCAAGCAGCACGCCGGCGGCAACGGCAGCGGCAAGTATGGCGCTCGACATTATGATGAATGAACCTGATAGAATCGAACATTTGTGGAGATTAACCAATTACGCCCTAAGCGGATTCCGCGAAATGGGTTGTGAAATCGGTCATACTTCCACGCCGATTATCCCGTTATTTATCAGAGACGATGCTAAAACATTCCGGGTTACGCAAGAATTATTTGAAGAAGGCATCTTTGTCAATCCGGTGGTTTCTCCAGCCGTAGCTCCATGCAATTCTTTGATTCGCTTTTCTTTGATGGCGACTCATACCTTTGAGCAATTGGATTATGCTATGGAAAAAATTGAACATTGTCTACAAAAAGTAGACGCTTTACACAAAGTTTTAGTCTAACCGGAGATTAAACTCTTGTACTAATTTTTTCAAATAAGGATTTTTATCAGCCATATACACGTACTTCTCCTGAGCGGTGAATGGAGTGTGCGGAGCGTTGCCGTCCTGTATCTTAATGTCCAATTTAATCCGGTTGTTTTTCAAATGAGTGAAAAGATATTCGGATAACTGAGCGGTATTTTGTTGAATATATTGAATCTGCTCAGGATTTAATGCGCGAATTTCAATGGTATCGTTCTCCTTTAGTTCCGGATTCAAATACAACAGTATGCTTTTAAAATGTTTATCCGTCGACTCGTTGGCATAATTTTTCCAGATTCTTCGCAATTCATCTTCTGTGAACGGTTCGGCTTGTATTTGTCCGGATTGATTTTCGGGTTCGGAGCTATTCGCTTTTTCTTCCGCTTCGTCTTTCAATCTTACCCGTAAAATTTTCTTTTCTATGGGTTGATCATTTTTTATGGATTCCGGCGCAGTATATCCGGAGGTTTGCAGGGGAGCGGAAGATGCGGACTGCTTGACCGGTATGGCTAATTCTGCAATCGGTTCAATCAGAATTTTTTTTTTATCCGCCTCCGAAAGAGGATTGTTCAACTGACATAAGCGAATGAGTAATAATTCAATGAGAAGCCGTTTATTTTTACTTATCCGGTAATTTAAATCGGTTTCATTGGTTAATTCGATAGCTTTATAGAGGAACTGCGTAGTGCATTGGGCGGCAGTAACCAAGTATTTTTGTTTGACTGCGTCTCCAGCTTCAAACAAGACAATGGTTTGCGGGTCTTTACAAACCAAAAGGTCGCGGAAGAAAATCGCTAATCCGCTAATAATTTGTTGTCCGTCGAATCCTTTGCTTAAAATCTCATTCAACAGCAACATACTTTGCGCCACTTGATTTCCCGAAACCGCATCCGTCAATCGAAAATAATACTCATAATCCAATACATTCAGGTTCTCAATAACTGTCTGATAAGTCACATTCCCCTGTGAAAAACTTACGACCTGATCAAATATAGACAAGGCGTCGCGCATTCCTCCATCGGCTTTTTGAGCAATTACATTCAACGCTTCCCTTTCATACCGGACATTTTCCTGAGAAGCGACATATTCCAAATAGTCAACAATATCATTAATATTGATCCGGTTGAAATCATATATTTGGCAACGGGAAAGGATAGTTGGTAAAATTTTATGCTTTTCGGTAGTAGCCAATATGAAAATGGCATGACGCGGCGGTTCTTCCAAAGTTTTCAGAAAAGCGTTGAAAGCGGATGGCGATAACATGTGCACTTCATCGATGATATAGACTTTGTATTTCCCCAATTGAGGCATAATCCGCACTTGCTCGATTAAGGAGCGGATGTCATCGACCGAATTGTTGGAAGCGGCGTCCAATTCATGGATATTTAATGAGCGGTTCTCATTGAAAGTTCGGCAGGATTCACATTCATTGCAAGCTTCCCCATCGACGCCCGGATGGAAACAATTGATGGTTTTTGCAAAAATACGCGCACAAGTAGTCTTCCCCACCCCGCGCGGACCGCAAAACAAATATGCATGCGCTAACTTATTATTTAGAATAGCATTTTTTAATGTGGTCGTTAATGATTTTTGCCCGACTACCGTTTGAAAAGTGCCGGGCCTGTATTTTCTCGCTGAAACAATATAATTATCCATACTAAAAAATATTTGATACAAAGATAATCAATTTCTTTAATTTTTACTACCTTTGCATGGTTGTTTTTTATAGTAGAAAAAACATGAAAAAATTTATGAATTTTTTAAATAAACACAAAAACAGGGTGAATAAATACCAGATAACCATTGTTATATTCCTTGTAGTCACCTTTTTTGTGGGAGATAATACCTTTTTGGATGGAATTCATTACGAATCGAAAATTAAATCCATACGAAAAGAGGTTGAAATATTAAAAAGCGAAAATGAAAAAAAACTTGACCAGTTAAATGCTTTGCAAGGAGATAAGGAGCGTTTGGAGAAATTTGCGCGGGAGCAGTTTCTCATGGCAAAACCCAATGAAGATATCTTTATAATCTCCGAATAAAATGACTTCCAAGACTACGAATTTCCTATTCATCATTGCTTCAACGGTTCTTTTTCTATCGGCGGCATTGTATATAACCGGCGACCAATTGATTTCCGGAACAATCATAAATTATGCTTATGCCGTTTCCGGAGCAATAATCGCCGTAATTTATTTATCTAATCGCTATCAAGGTACAAATTTCCGTCTGAAAAGGCTGAATATCCAACAGGTAATTGCAGCCCTTTTGCTCCCCGTTTCTTCCTATTTCATGTTTAACCGGAAAAATGAATGGTTCATGTTTCTCTTGATTTCCGCTTTTCTTCAGATTTACATTGTGATTATTAAATGGTATGAAGAAAAAAAGGAGAAGAAGGAGGAACGCAAATAAACTTTATCTTTGTTAAAAGTGATTATTCATACACAGCACGCCAAAAATTAGACTAAGCTATATTAAAAACCTCAGTCTCATTATATTCTGATTAATTAATTTTAATGTTTCAAGTTACATTTTGTTGCTTGTTTTTTTATAAAAAAACCAAAACAGGATTGCCGACGAAACAATATACGAACTTGCATTCACAATACAAGCTCCTGCCACCTGTAAAGATGGGATTAACCAAATAGATAACGCTACCGTTACCACAACCCCGACTGCCGACTTCAATATCAAAATTTTAACCCTGCCAATGGCTGAAAAGTAATTCCCATATACATTTGATACGGCCATAGCCAATATACCCGGCGAAAGCAATAATACTACCTGCTTAACCCCTTCAAACCCTTCTCCAAAAACTAAAGAAAAAACATGTTTGGGCAAACATAAAACAACAATCAAACAAAACAAAGAAATGAAAAAACTGTATTTTCCCGTAGACTTGGTTTCTTTTCGCGAGTCAGCCGTATCGCCTTGTTTCACAACGTTCGAATATTGCACCAGCGAAATACTGCGGCTTACAATCCAAATAGCTTCCGACAACGTTACGCCAATCGAAAATACGCCTAAAGAAGCAGTTCCTAAAAAATAATAACTCAAACGATAGTTAAAGAATTGCAGGAAACTACTTAACTCAATTTGCCAGCCATAAGAAAAAGTGTCTTTTATAGTCGATTTATCCAAATGATAGGAAACTTTGCCGTGCGTTTTCCGAGTTAATATTTTGCAGATAATAAAAATAAAAACGTAGGACGAAATCATTCCATAGAAGTAAGCAAAATACGATTTATCAATACAATAATAAAAAAACAACAAAAAGATGATATGAAAAACAGGTTGAAGAACAGTAATCAAATTGTAATACCCAATTCGCTGATCTCCAATGAATACGGAAGAATGAAATGTTGTAAATCCGACAAAAACAGCTACGATAAACAAAAGCAGCGAAGGCGTATTGTGATCATAAATACGAAATACAATTCCTAAAATTACAGCCACAATAAAAACCCACAAATAGGCTTGGAGGACTAATGTAAAAAGACCCCGTTTCAATAAAAAATAGGAAACGCTACTGCTTGTGAAAATATTGGTAACGCTGGTTATTAAGCTCAAGTTAGCTATAAACAAAGCAATAGCGCCACGTCCCTCCGTTCCCCACCAGCGAGTTGAGAGTACTACAATGACAAAATTCAACAGCAAAATCGCCGATTTGCCTGCTGTGGTTTGTATAATATTATTTTTTAGATTGATTGTACTCATAATGCTGAAATCAGTTGAACAAAATCGTTTTTGATGCGATCCCAATTATATTTTTCAATCGCCAATCTTCCAGCCGCTTCGCAATGATTTTTGTAAAGTTCATCATCAGACAGGTAATTTGAAATACATTCACAAATCATATTCAAATCTTTTGGATTCACCAAACAACCCATTTGTTCCATTTCAGGGACTCCACGATGTATGGCTTTCAAGTTAGTGTAAATCACAGGACGATTGCAAGCCATGTAATAAAATAACTTGATGGGTAAGCTACGGGCGTTTTCATAATCATTGACCCGAAGGTCGAAAAACAAATCATATTTCCCGATTTCGTTGCAAAAATCCAAAAAAGGCAATATGTCTTTCCTTTGTATCTGCATGTTCTGAGGAAACTCTGCCGGAAACAAATAATCGCCCGTTCCGGTAATAATCGTTAAGGTAAATTTTGTCGCGGGATGGTTTTTTGCCGTTTGAATCGCTCCGTTCAATATTTTGTCAAACCCTTTTTCAATCGTTAATGGACCGGAATAAAACAAATTACACGCCTCGCTAATATTTTTTCGAGGATAAATTTTTATTTTATCAATGCTTGCATAATAAGAAAGATACAGGTGTTTTTTCCAAAAAAAGAAAAAACGGAAAGGCTTGGCTTTATCATATTCTCCAAAAACAAACGCATCGGTCAGGCAACCTGTATACCATGAAAGTCCGGCGAGTAGCATGGCTTTAATGATTTTCTTAAAGAAAGATATTCCTCTCAAATTCTTTTTCGAGGGATACCATTCGGTTACATCATATATGACACGAGCGCATTTATGACGATTTTTGTATTGCCCGGCAGCTACAACCGCTATTGGATTATCACATATAACCCTATCCGGATTACAATTCAACAGACAACCCTGCAATTTCTTGATTAGTACGCTTTTCGGCATGCCTTTAGAATTGAAGCACTGGACATTCGGTAAATCACAAGTATCGGTTAAAGCCGAGATGATAAAAACCTCATGACCCGCTTGCTTCAGCGTCTCGGCAAGCTGGAAATAAACCCTGTCGTCCGTCGGGTAATGTGCAACCAAGGCAAAGGCTATCCTCATACAATATGAATAGCCGGTTGTTAGTTTTCAAGTCGGTAGCTGACAAAAGCCAATCGTTTACTATCCGGAGCCCAAGAATTTACGTTAATTGTTCCTTGTCCTCCGAATAATTTGGCTAACGTCCGGGGTTCGCCTCCTTCAGCAGGCATCAGGCGAAGTTCAACATTTTTATTAGCCAAATGTTCATTCGGTTTTAAATCTCCTTTGGCGTAAGCGATGAAAATGACGAATTTTCCATCCGGAGATACGTGCGGAAACCATGAGTTACGGCTTTCGTCAAAAGTCATTTGCGTTTGTTCCGAACCATCGGCTTTCATCCGCCAGACTTGCATCAACCCTGTGCGTACAGAATTAAACCAAATATACTTACCATCGGGTGAATATTCGGGACCGTCGTCCAAATCTTCAGCAGTCGTCAATCGAATTTCTTCTCCGCCTTCAAAAGGAATAACATAAACATCAAAATTTCCATTTCTTTCTGCACAATAGGCTAAGTATTTATTATCGGGACTAATGCCATGCAAATAACTCGGTCCGACAGGAGTAATAAGCCGCGGCGTTCCTCCAGTGAATGGGACGGTATATACGCGAGAGCCTCCGCCTTCTACAGGAGAGTTGCTTATGGCTATGTATCTGCCGTCGGCGCTTATCTGATGGTCATTATTGCATCGGGAAACAAAACCGGTATTGATTTGTTGAGGTTCTCCCGGATTATTAGGCGATAACTTATAAAGTTTTCCTCCGGTGTTGTAAACCAACCATTCCCCGTCCGGCGTCCAGTTCGGCGCTTCGATAAGATAAGGAAATTCTTTCACCACAGTCCTTTTACCGGTTGTCACATCTAATATTTCCAACGTACTGGTCACTTTTTGCTGCTGCTGCGCTAACGATTGTAATTGGACTTCCGAGAAATAGGCTTTTTCCATCACTTCAGGTTCATGAGAGCAGATAAAAATACCTACGTAGCAAGTGGCAGGCAAGTCTATTTCTATCGTTCCCGCAGGATCGTTTGAGAATCCGTCTTTCGATACTTTCATAGTTACCTTTTGTCCTACCCGTTCCAGCGTAAGATAATTGTCTTCTCTGCTCGCAGCCACTGCTTCTTTCGTTGTACCTCCCGTAGTATCCCGATACTGAAGAGAGACAAGACCGTCGCCATGCACGGCAATATCGGCGTATTTCGATTCTCCCGTAAGCGATTCCCTAACGATAACGCCAATTTTCCGATGCGCATTTACGCCTTTCCCTTCAAAAGCCACTTTTGCCGAAATAGCAAAATTGCCGCTCACTTTCTTCCAAGCCATGAAAAATTCATCGCTATTCGCCCACATATTCGTTCCTCCGCCTGTCAACGTATAAACTTTTGACAAAGGATTATATTCAAAACTTCCTTTCAATTTGGGATTACCTATATCTCCGGAATTTTCAAACAAACTGCTTCCTCCCTGTTGAGCAAAAGCAGATACGAACAACATTGATGTAAAGAGTATCATGATTGCTTTCATACTTTTTGATATTATTATAAGAATAAACCCTGCAAATTTAATAAATATTTATTTTATTTGGCACGCTCACGCAATAAATATTAATTTTGCTATTTTCCTGCAAGTTGGCCGATCGATTTTCCCTGTTGGCGTGAGCGGAATCGTTTCGGTTTTAAGTATGTATTTCGGGCGTTGAAAAGCCGGTAAAAGAGCGTTAATTTGTTCGGTAGAAACGGTTTGATCTTCAGCTATCAGCAAAACGACAGCTTCTCCAAATTTGGGATGCGGAATAGAGGTTATGGCAAAATTCCCTGTAATAACGGAACGGAGCGCTTCTTCAACTTCTTCCGCCAGCATCTTGATTCCTCCGCTGTTGATGACATTATCCCTGCGTCCAAGTATGCGGAATCGTCCGTCAGGAAGTAATTCGGCAATGTCGTTGGTATGAATGATTTCGTCGGCGACTTGAAACGCTTCAATAATCAAGGTCTTTTCAAGAGAAAGAAAGAGTTTCACGGATGGAAACGGCGCGTAATAATCTGACGCCTCTGCGCCGCTCAAACGGCGAAGCGCAATATGCGAAAGCGTTTCCGTCATGCCATAGGTTGAATAAACCGCATTCGGAAAGGTTTGTATGGCTTGACTGAGTTCCGGATCAATTGCGCCGCCTCCGATGAGAAGGTTCTCAATCTGCATCAACCGTTTTTTTTCTTCGGAAATTTGCAGCGAATTATATACCTGCATCGGCGTCATAGCAGCGAAACGCAAAGGAGTTTGTAGATCCGACAACGGATTGCCCGACGGATTACGGATGATCAAATCTAATCCGAAAGTCAGCGCGCGGACGACCATCATTTGTCCGGAAATATATTGCAAAGGCAAACACAGCAACGCTTTATCTCCTTTTTTCAGTTTCAGGAAAGAGCAAGTCAGTTGTGCGCTTTGAATCATTTTTTCTTTTTTGACAACAATGGATTTGGGGGTTCCTGTAGAACCCGACGTTTGAATTGTCATCGTCGGCGATTCGCTGAACCAGTCCGACAGAAACGACTGTAATCCGGGATGCCGGTTTTGAATGAAGAGCGTATTTTTATTTTGTGAAAACAAAATCGTATCAGAAAAAATGTTGAAAGGACCCTTTTCAGGGTCATACCATAAACAATCTTTCCGGACGAAAAGCGGCAAGTCGACATTGTCGGTGAAAAGCTGACCGGTTCCCAAGCCTTGAGGTAAGATATTGTTGAATGTAGCGCATTTATGAGCGATAGCATTCAATCCGATATTAGATTCCAGCGCCGAAGTCATCCACCATCTAATTCCAAGTTTTTCGGATTCTTCAATCCACTCGTCGCAACCGCAAAAACCTCCGTGCAAGGACGGCTTGAGTATTAAATACTGAGGATGAACAGCGTTCAGTAATTGGCGTTTATCTTCCGGAGAATGAGCGCCGATTAATTCTTCGTCCAACGCAATCGGCAATGGGGTAACTGCTGTCAACTTTGCCATAGCTTCCCATTGACCGGCGCGAATTGGTTGTTCGATAGAGTGAATATCCAGTTCGGCAAGGCGCTTTAATTTATCAAGCGCTTCTTCGGGAGAAAAAGCGCCGTTGGCGTCTACGCGAAGTTCAAGGTCTTTTGCAGCAAAATGATTGCGTATAAAACGCAGCAAAGCCAATTCTTCTTCGAAATTAATGGCGCCGATTTTCAATTTGATACACCGGAAACCGGCAGATAATTTGGTTTCGATTTGTTTTAGCATGTTGGAATATTCACTCATCCAGATAAGACCGTTTATAGGGATACCGGTTTCGCCTTTAGAAAAAGGAGTATTCCACAGTGCAAAACTTCCGGCTTCAAAATGCCGGACAGCGGTTTCCAATCCGAATAAAATGGAAGGAAAAGGGCGCAAATATTCTATATCTAACTGCCTTTTTTGTTCAAGATTATGACAAGCATTAGCAAGGATTTGCTCGTAATTGAGCAAAGCGTCGCAACTTAAATTGGGCAGAGGGGCGCATTCTCCGATTCCCCACCGTTCGGGTTGCTCGCTCGACAGAATTTTTACATACCAAACGTCACGAACGGAGTATGCGCCGCGTGAAGTTCGCGCCGGTTGTTTGAAATGTAATTGACATTTGGAAAAGAAGCATTGAAGATTATTCATAGACATAGCGACAAATTCTTGCGACTGCAAAAGTGTGAAACAGTTCGGTCATGACATGCTTTTTTATTTTTTGTAAATCAACGCTGTAGCATAGACGGCGACGCCTTCTTCTCTTCCAATGTAACCCATTTTTTCGGAAGTTGTCGCTTTAATGGAAAGAGTGTCGGGAGCAACTTGCATGGTTTCGGATAAACAAGCGATCATAGAAGAAATATGTGGATTCAAGCGTGGCGCTTCGGCGCAAACGGTAATATCCGCATTCCCCACTTCATACGAATTAGAACGTAACAATTCCATTGTCTTTTTCAGTAAAATTTTGCTGTCGATATTTTTATAAGCTTCATCCGTGTCGGGAAAGTGAAACCCGATGTCCCGCAAACCGGCGGCTCCCAGCAAAGCGTCGCAAAGCGCATGGATCAAAGCATCGGCGTCGGAATGACCCAGCAATCCTTTTTCGTGTTGAATTTGAATACCGCCCAGCCACAACGCTCGTCCGGCAACCAAACGGTGAACGTCAAAACCCATGCCGACCCGAATCGTCAGCATCATTTATTTCATTAAATTCCTTAATCCCTCCATATCAAAGCTGAGTGAAAAACGAAGCGTTTGATCCAAGGGATTCGATGGAACGGTGGAAATCAAATAAGCGACATCCAATTGGAAAGCAGTCAACTTAAAACCGGCGCCTACCGAAAAATATTGCCGATTCCCTTTGGTTGGATTTTCATAAAAATAACCGCCACGGATAAAAAACTGATCTAAATAGGAATATTCTCCTCCTACCGACCACATGATTTCCCTGAATTTTTCGGCCGCCCCGCCGGGAGCTTCTGTAAATGATTTGAAGATACCGGAAATCGGTGAAATAGCAAAATAGTCGTTCAAAGCGTTTTGCTTTTCTTCCGCCGTCATATTATCCGTATAAGGAGGAGTAGGTATCATGTATTTATTTGCGTCTACAGTGAGTGCAATCTTATTGTATTCATCCATCGGGAAAAGCAGAGAGGCGCCCAATTTCAATTTGGTTGGTAAAAAATTGCTGGTATTTCCCTGATCATAGGAAATTTTACTGCCAATATTGGAAGCGCTTAATCCAAGCCCAAGCAAACATTCACTATTCCCAAGCATTACATATTTGTTGTAATAACCGGCGATATCGACAGCCCAAGCCGATCCGGGGTACAAATCTTCCACTCCGCTTCCCAAATCGGAATAGATATAACGTAAACATGCGCCTATTGAAAATGATTCCGAAGTTTTAAGAGAATAGCCGATGTCGGCTGCCATTTCATAAGGATTAACCGCTTGAATGGGCGCGCCGTTCCAGTCTGTCATCAAAATCTGTCCTAAAGAAAAATAGCGTAAAGAAGCGCTTATCGCCTGCCGGTCGGTATCTCCTAACTTATAATATCCGGAAAGGTAAACCAAATCAATATCATTAATCAAACGTTTCAACCATGGAGTATAGGTCAAGCCGATGCCTGCTTTACTGTATGCAAATGCGTATTTAGCCGGATTCCAGTATTGCGAATAAATGTCCGGTTCTGTAGCAGCTCCGGCGTCTCCCATACCGCCTCCTCTTGCATCGGGGGCAATAGTCAATGATGGAACTCCAACAATTAAAGGATTAAAATCGTTTTTAGGATTAGTTTGCGCATGAACAATTCCGGTTATGCACACGAATGAAAAAAGCGCTGTTAAAATTTTTATTTTGCTCATTGGTTATTTTTTTAGGTTGAAGTTTGTAATAATATTTCTATATCTTCAACGACTATTGTAATAAACTATCTCTTTCTACATTTTATTGTCCCAAGACTATAATTTTTTTCGCCTGAGTCGTTTCCCTACTATTCGCCGTACGAATGGTCGCCCGATAAATATAAATTCCCGGTCGCACCCTGTTTCCGGCGCCATCCACCAACGTCCACTCGATCGGATACTGTTTCGTATAGCCTGAATTTCCCTTTTCGGAATAAGTCCAAACAGTCCGACCTGTTAAGTCGTAAACTGCAATTTCCACATTCAATACGGTTTCCGGAAGATTATAACTAAACGTGAAGAAGGTATGCGTATGCGCCGGATTTTCACAAGCCAGCAAATCTAAAATAGCCGGTTTATATCCTCTGACTACCGTAAAATTCAGGGTATCGGTAGTTGAAACGTTATAAATATTCCACACTTTAAATGTCAATATGTGTTGCCCCGGCAGTAATTCCGGAATAGAAAATCCGACTGTTCCATGCGTAATATCAACGGCTGAATAATAATTATTCAAGGTATAAACCCAATTATCGTCGATTCGCAGTTCCAAATCGTGACCCAAACCGGTACCAGACAGATTGATACCGTTTTCATCCTTTACTTCTGCATAAAAGAAGGGGGTCTCGTTCACAGCATCTCCATCTTTGAATTTCTCGTCATTGAGAAACATAACAGTAATTTCAGGTCCATTTCCGGGATTATCCAAATTATTGTCTGTCCCTCCTAATTTATATTGCTGGAAACTGCCGGATGCATCTTTCCCTTGAGAGTCATCATAAGCGTACAGACCCATTTTCCCGTTTGAATCGGCATACAAAACATCCAGCGGAACATTGAACGAAAAGCTGAAAGCGCCATTTGTTACATTGGAATTTCCGGAATAAATCATTCCCGGATAATCGGTAAATGAAAAACTTTTACCGGAATTATCCGTTCTTATCGATTCTATGGTCTGTTTACTGTCGAAAACGGTTGCCGCTAATTTTCCCGTAAAATTATCTGCCGGATTTCCGGCTTCATCTGTGATTACCCCCGATACCGTAACTTTATCCAATGCTTTTAAAGTAATTGTTTCACCATCCGAAACCGGATTTCCGTTTATTGATTCTATGTGGACGTTCCATTCCGGATAATTCAATTGCAACGCCGGATCTCCTAAAAGAACAAAATTTAATTTATTTGAATCGGAACCCAATTGATTTTTACTCAACCGCAAGATATCTCCCAGAGAATAATGTTTTCCGTCTTGTTTCTTAAATAAATAACGGATCAGTTGGTTGTTGATATAGTAATTATTCCATGAATTAACGACGCGACTGGTTGTATATAAAGCAATCGCTCCACTGTTTTTATTCAAAAAAGCCGCTTCTCCGCCTGAGGTATTGATACCGTCAAACCAACCGAAATCACAAGTTGCCGTAATCCAAAGCGGTAAATTCGGGAAATTCATTGCTCTTACATCCGTTATGTTCAGCAATCCTTCAGCCGACCAACTGGTAGTACTCCCATGCCCTGTATAATTCAAAAGGAAACAGCCATCGTTCAATTGGTCAAGCATTCCTTTATTTGCATCCGGAGCGGTAGGCTTTCCGTTTATATTAACCAGTTTGTATGCATCAATGTAATATTTATACTGCATATATTCCGGATAATTTTGTTCAACGTATTTGGCTAACGAATCGGCTTGCGTAGCATGAATGGCAAAATTGTTAGGATCGTAAGAATCCGTATTGTCAGCAGCAAAAATTAACTTGTTTTTCCAATTGCCATATTGCGTATTTCCCATGTAGGAAATTACTTTGTTTACGGCATCATCCGCTTGTGATTCGTTACCTACCGGGAAACGCCCGACTCCTATATCCAAGCCATCGGAAGCAATGTTTTTGCCTTCATTGTCGTCTAAAAAACCAAAATAATCATCCGTACCATAAGAAGTCTGTTCATCTACCGATTCTTTCACTTGATAAGTTAATAAATAATATGTCGTGTCCCGTTTAGATCCCTCATTCGTAAGATGCCTGTTATCAAACAATCCTCCCCCAAATAAAAGTAAATATTTGGGTTTATCCGAATCGTTAACTGCGCGGTCATAAAACATTTTCATGAAACGCCGGTAAGCGGTCGCATCCGGAGTTCCGGAAGAAAATTCGTTAAAGACCGATCGCTGATCTACCACCGTAACATTCAAGCCTGAAGATTGTTGATGCGCTGCCGCCAACCGCGCCGCCTGTTTCAGATAAATAGCCGGAGCTATAATAACCATATCGGTCTGAGGAAGGGCATGTAAATTCTGATTTTGAACTTCTCCGACAAATTCAGGCGCAGGAAACGTTTTACTCAAATCGACCATTACAAATTCCCGTAAAGTATTCCCGGAAGCAGGCGTGGTAAATTCCATCCGGTTGTTCGTCAGCGTCGTCTCCATCAAACGAGTATCATAATTGTTCGTAACATCCCATACTTGACAGGAAGCCGTCGGACTTCCGATGGAATATGTGGTTGAGTTTTGACTTGAAAGACTTTCTCTACTGCGAAAAAAGGTGTAAGCGACCGGATAGAATTGCAGGCTCCGCTTCATATTTAAGGCAATAAAATTCAGAAAAGCAACCGATTGTCCGGAAGAATTATAGGTTACCGTCGCCGTCGTTTTTTCCGATTTATCCCCATTCCAATTTCCCCAGCCATCCACTACATACGCTTTCCGGTAATAGTCGCTGGGGACATTGATTGATAAAGACAAAACGTCTTGCCCGTCAATGGCTAATTTTACCGGAGTAATGACTTGAGGAGCTGCGGCAAAAGACAGACGGGCTTTCCCCTGATCGGAAGTTATACCCGGAATCGTAAAACTAAAAGATTGATTGCCTGAATTTTTAATGAAATTTTCCCCGAACAGTTCCCTGCCGCTGTTGAGAATTGAAATGGTATCTTTTTCATATACGGCATAATCATCAAAAGTTGTCAAATCGGTCGAACCGGAAGAGGAGTCCGAAAGATTGACGGTTTCCATTTCTTTAGGACCCGAATCGCTTTCAGTCAAAAAATAGGAACCATACATAGAATAAGGATTATTTTCGTGTTCATAAGCGTCATTCGTCGGATTATAAGTCCATTTGGTTGGTCCTCGACCATAAAAAAGTAGATAATCATCGCTTGAACTAAAAACGCCATCGCTTCCTTTATACATATATACAGCTACTTCCGGAAGATCATCGATGTAAGGTTTGGTAAAATCTTCAGGCAAAATCCAACCGCCATAACCATATATTTTTACTTTAGACGGATCGCTGAAACCTTGTTTCTTAATATCATCATAAGTCAACTTATAAATTGCATTCTCCTTTACCTGCATCCGGATCCATTTTCCGGATGCCAATACGGAATTTTCCGCGTATCGACTCCCATCATTCATGGTCTGAGCCGAAAGAAACGAAGTCAATCCCAACAAATAAAAGATGAATACCCCTACTCTTCCCTGTCTTTTGTATTTTATCATTTATAAAGTTTCAAATATTTTTCTCACTCAAATTTGATGCATTGTTTTTCTCATTTTATTTGGAAATCAAGCAATTTTTTATCATTAACGTATCCTTGCAGGCAATTATTTATTTCTACTCTTCCCACGCCTGCCGGAGTACCCGTAAAAATCAAGTCGCCCATTTTCAATGTAAAAAACCGGCTGACATATTCGATTATTTCATTCGTTTTAAAAATCATATCTGCCGTATTGCCTTGCTGAACAGTCTTTCCATCAATATCTAACCTGAACGGAATCGCATCGATAGCCAAGCCTTCTTCTTTTAGTGAAATAAATTTACCGATTATAGCGGAATTATCAAACGATTTGCTGATTTCCCACGGTAAACCATTTTTCTTAAGTTTCTGTTGTAAATCCCTCGCAGTCATATCAATTCCTACGGTAATTTCATCGTAGTAACGGGAAGCAAACTTCCGGCTAATACTTTTACCCAACCGGCTAATCTTTACTACTATTTCCGTTTCATATTGCACATCTGACGAAAAATCAGGAATAAAAAACGGTTTACCGTCCTTCAATATCGACGAGTCCGATTTCATAAAGATAGTAGGTTCACTCATTAATAACGTACGCTGCATCTCTTTATTGTGAGAAGCATAATTCATTCCAACGCATAAGATTTTCATTGCATTATCATTTTTTTATACAAAGATAAGTATTTTTGACTTAATCTTTCAATTATAAACTGTAACTTTGCATATTCAAAACAGAGATTAATGAAGAACAACGATTGGAAAGAGCGTTTAGATATTGTTTATTCGACCCGTGCTGATTTTCAGTACAGCTATGGAGAGAAAGAAGAAGTAGCGACGCTTCCAAAAGAAAAACAGTTGCTCCGGATTGCATTAGACAAGAAAAATCGAGGCGGGAAAAAAGTTACCTTAGTAAGTGATTTTGCAGGAAATGAAAAAGATTTGCAAGAATTGGGAAAAATGTTAAAAACAAAATGCGGGGTCGGAGGTTCTGTTAAAGACGGAGAAATCATTATTCAAGGCGATTTCCGCAGTCGTCTTATGGAAATTCTACATCGTGAAGGATACCTTAAAGTAAGAATAATGGTTTGATTTGTTTTGGAACACAAAAAAATTCGTATCTTTGCCTTCTCGAAAATGCATTTACGCATGAAAATTCATAAAGAAGGAAATAATATAATTATTTACACATTCATTACCCTACTATTAATAAATTGGATACTTTTCAGGGTAACCAATCATTCATTGCTATTTTACTTTGTATTGCTGTTATCGTTGGGTATTCTCACTTTAATTCTTAATTTTTTTCGGTCGCCCGCAAGAGTATTTACCAATCACAAGGAAAAAATGGTGGTTGCTCCCGCCGATGGCACCATCGTTGTCATTGAAGAAGTGATGGAGAACGAGTACTTACATGAAAAGCGGCTGCAAGTTTCAATCTTTATGAGTATATTCAATGCTCACATCAATTGGGTGCCGTGTGAAGGGAAAGTTATTCACTTGAAACACAAGGACGGACGATTCTGGGCAGCGTATCTTCCCAAATCAAGTACGGAAAATGAACGTTCGACAATTGTTATCGAACGGGACAATGGAGAGCGTATTTTGGTTCGACAAATTGCCGGCGCAATAGCCAAACGGATTGTAACATATCTTAAGGAAGGACAATATTGTCGTATCAATCAGCAATTGGGTTTTATTAAATTCGGTTCAAGAGTGGATATATATTTACCCTTGCATGCAAAAGTAGAAGTTAAAATGGGGGATTGCGTGAAAGGAAATCAAACGATTATCGCCCACTTGTAAAGCTTTCATAAAATGAAAAACCTTCCGAATATCATCACTTCTTTGAATCTCTACGCCGGATGTTTATCTTGCGTCATGTCGCTGGTATACGCTAATTATATCGGCGCTTTTATCTTTATACTGCTGGCTGCCTGTTTTGATTTTCTGGATGGGTTTGTTGCCCGTTTTATCAAAGCTTATTCTTCTATCGGGGCGCAATTGGATTCATTGGCAGATGTAGTCAGTTTTGGCGTAGCTCCCGGATTCATGATATATTCTTTCCTTTTATCATCTTCCGTCGGAGTTCCTTATGGCGTGAATATTCCCTTCCTGGCATTTTTAATTCCGGTTTTTGCCGCCATACGTTTAGCTAAATTTAATGTCGACAAAAGACAGACTTCTTCCTTTCTGGGCTTGCCCGCACCCGCCAACGGTTTGTTTTGGGCAGCATTGATTTCTTCTATTCCGCTTACGGATACCAATCACATATTCTCTACTTTTTTTGTAGTTTTACTGATTGTTGTTTTCTGTATACTGATGGTTTCCGAATTACCGATGTTTTCTCTCAAGTTCACTCATTACAAATGGGCAGGGAATCAATATCCTTACATTCTGATTTTAATCACCCTGCTTTTAACCGCTTTTTTTCATCTTTTAGGAATTTGCCTGGCTATCGCTTTCTACATCATCCTTTCGTTAATCCGGTACGCTTTTGCGCTTAGAAAAAAACATGAGTAGGCCATATATTCAAAAACTTCTATATTCCAAAGCATACAAATAAAACCGATGCGTAATAAAAAAGCTTTACCGCTAATCGAAAAAGCAATCGTCTCCGGAATTGCAGCCGAAGGAAAAGCGATTGTCCGGTACAACGATATGGTCATTTTCGTTCCGTATGTCGTTCCCGGCGACTGTATCGATATTCAATTGACGCGAAAGAAAAACAGTTATGCCGAAGGGAGAGCCGTCTTCTTTCATACTTATTCTCCTCAAAGAATACAAGCATTCTGTGAACATTACGGCGTTTGCGGAGGGTGTCAGTGGCAAATTCTTCCTTATTCCGAGCAATTGCGCTATAAACAGCAACAAGTCCTCGACCATCTAACTCGTATCGGTAAAATAGAATTACCGGAAATTTCAACGATAACAGGCTCCGAAAAAACGGAATTTTACCGGAATAAACTGGAGTTCGCTTTTTCCAACAAACGTTGGATGACGGAAGAAGAAATTCGTTCGGGAATAACGTTTGACAACCGGAACGCCTTGGGATTTCATATTCCCGGTATGTTCGATAAAGTATTGGATATCCATACTTGCTGGTTGCAGGATCCGATATCTAACCGGATTCGAAATGAAATCAAATCGTTTGCTTTGAAAAATGATTTTTCTTTTTTCGACCTGCGAAATCAAGAAGGCTTTCTCCGGAGTATGATTATCCGAACTTCAACGACAGGCGAAATCATGCTTATCGTCGTGTTTTACGGGGACGATTCCATACGGAGGGAAATGCTATTAAATCACTTAGTCGGCCGGTTTCCCGAAATTACGTCGCTGCTGTATATTATCAATCCAAAAGCCAATGATACGATTACCGATTTGGAGGTGTTCCGGTTCAAGGGAGAGGATTTTATTTTTGAAGAAATGGAAGGATTAAAATTTAAAATAGGTCCCAAATCTTTTTTTCAAACCAACAGTGGACAAGCTTGCCACCTTTACCGGATGGTTCGCGATTTAGCAGGATTAACCGGTAAGGAACGCGTTTACGATCTTTATACGGGGACGGGAACCATCGCTAATTTTGTAGCTAAAGACGCTTTACAGGTTATCGGAATTGAATACGTCAAGGAAGCTGTCGAAGACGCCAGAATAAATTCGGAACTTAACGGGATAACCAATACATCGTTCTTTGCCGGTGATATGAAAGATATACTAAATGAAGCTTTTATCGAAAAATACGGTCGACCGGAAGTTATTCTGACCGACCCTCCCCGCGCGGGAATGCACGATGACGTAATAAAAGCCATACTTTTTGCCGAGCCTCAAAGAATTGTGTATGTCAGTTGTAATCCGGCTACGCAAGCCCGTGATTTGAACGCTTTGGACACTCTGTACAAAGTAATAAAAGTTCAACCGGTTGATATGTTTCCCCACACGCATCACGTCGAAAACATTGTTTTATTAGTGAAAAAGCAATTTTACAAATAAAAAAACACCAAATAAGGCATTTATTTTTTCCATTCAATGCTTTTTTTTCTGAAAATCTGTTACCTTTGTGCGAATTTTTAAAAACAAGTTAACATTATGAAAAATTTAGTAGCAAATTTAAATCAACTTTTCGCTGATTTTCAAAAAGACGCAACAGCGCAGGTAGAAAATGGAAATAAAGCGGCAGGAGCTCGCGCTCGTAAAGCTTCATTGGCTATCGAAAAAGCATTGAAAGAATTCCGAAAAGTTTCTATCGACGCAGCAAAATAACAAAGCGTTATTTGTCGACAAAACATAAGGGTGCTATTGCGGGCTTGACTCGCAATTCCCTTATGTTACATTTAATCAATTGATTAAAGCGAAAAAATTTGCTCCATTAATTGCCATTTCTCTTCCGAACGTTTGCCGATACCCGCTTCTTGAAAACGGGCTACGAAGTCTTCCCATTCGGCTTGTCGTTCATAAGTGGCTAAGCGGCTAAACGCTTCATCCCAATCAAAATCCAAAGGAGTTTCTACAATCATAAAGGCATGATTGGAAATGAGATATATTTCCATATTCAAAATCCCTGCCTTACGAATTCCTTCCGGAATTTCTTTCCATTGATGTTCTTTGCTATGCCAATATTTATATTCTTCCAATGTGTTCGAATTCAAAGTTAAATATTGACAATAGCGTTTAGTCGCCATTCTCGCCGGCTCTGTATAGCCATCTTTAAGTGTTGTTGTCATCGGGAACTATTTATTGTGTTTCTCTTCAATTGAAATACAAAATTATACAAATTTATTGATGTACCAACCATAATATTTCAGCTTTTATTCTCTTGTTGCAAATAAAATTTATGCATTTACAATAACCTTTCCTATTTTTTATTAATTTTGCAGTAAAATATCAAAGTCAAACTAACAAAAACAAATAATTTACACAGATGAAAAAATTGACTTTATTTAACCTGATTCTCATCCCGATGCTTGCCGGTTTATACGCTTGCAGCAGCGTGCCTATTACCGGACGCCAGCAATTAAATTTGGTTTCCGACCAACAAGTGCTAACGTTGAGTTTGCAAGAATACAACGATTACATCAAAACGGCAAAGAAATCAACCGATCAAGCGTCTATCGCAATGGTAACTACAGTGGGACGCAAGATAGCCAATGCCGTTGAAGTTTATTACAAATACGTCGGTATGGAATCTGCTTTGTCGGATTATTCTTGGGAATTTAATCTGATTAATGATCCTCAAGTGAATGCTTTTTGTATGCCGGGAGGAAAAATTGTCGTATATACCGGTATTTTGCCTTATACGCAAGACGAGACAGGTTTAGCGGTCGTATTGGGTCACGAGGTAGCGCATGCAATAGCCAAACATGCGAATGAACGAATGTCGCAACAAATGCTCGCTCAATATGGCGCTGCGGGGTTGGACGCTTTACTGAGCAAATCTTCTTCCGCCGTTCAAACGATTGGACAAACAGTCTATGGTTTGGGCGCTCAATACGGCGTGATGTTACCTTTTAACCGCAAGCAAGAATTAGAAGCCGACCATTTAGGTCTTATTTTTATGGCTATTGCCGGATATTCGCCTCAAGCCGCTATTCCTTTCTGGCAAAGAATGTCACAGCAAGGAAGTTCCGTCCCTGAGTTTATGAGCACCCACCCTTCGGATAATACGCGTATCGCAGATATTCAAAAATTATTACCGGAAGCAATGGAATATTACACTTCCATTTGGGGAAATAGTCAGGGGACGACAACGCCTGCTACCAACGCAAATACGAGCAATCAATGGCGTTTTTGATCAGAGAGTGATACCCATTTTCTTCATCAGAAAGCAAGCATTCATGTTCTGAACAATTCCTTCCTGCAACCGGTAGGAAAAAGACAGTTCATCGTTAACAATATCGGCTTCCAAGTGGTAATTCTTTACTTGTCCTGGAAATTCCGCTTCAAGACTTCCGATAAGTAAGTCATGCGTAGCGATAATTCCGCAGGATTGCAAACGAATCAATTGTTGAATCAATGCAAGCGAACCTTTTTGTTTATCAATCGAATTGGTGCCTTTCAGGATTTCATCCAAAATGATGAAAAGTTTTTCTCCGGCTTCCAACCGGTCGATAATCATTTTCAATCGTTTAAGTTCGGCAAAAAAGTAAGATTCATTATCATTGAGCGAATCGGAAGTCCGCAAGCCGGTAAACAGTGTAGCGGGACTCAAGCGCAAAGCATCGGCGCAAACCGGAGCGCCAAGACAAGCCAAAACAAAATTAACTCCGATGGTGCGGAGATAGGTGCTTTTTCCGGACATATTGGCTCCGGTAATAATTAAAAAATCAGGCTGCTTTTCAATGTCGATATCATTGCGGACACAAGTTTCCCGTTTCATCAACGGATGTCCCATATTTTTTCCTTTCATAGTAAAATATTCGGAAGTAAGTTTCGGAAATGCATAGTCGGGATGAGTAAAAGCAAAGTTTCCCAACGAAACAAAGGCGTCCATTTCGCCAACGACATTAATCCATTCAACCGATTGACCGCCATACTGCTTTTTCCAACGATCGATTTGCATGGTTTTGTAAATATCCCATAAAAACAACGGATTAAACAATATATGATCCATCAGGTTCGTCCGTTGTTCCAGCTCGCCTGCTAATTTTGCCAATTGAGCAATGATTGCTGAAGCCGGTTTTCCTTCCCGTTTGTAGTACGACTGAAGTTTCACCATATTTTCCGATTCAAAAGATTCCATTTCAACTGCTTGAATCAATTGGGAATATGAAGTAAGTACCGCTACTTTTTTCCCTATCTGTGTATGCAATCGATTGATTCTTTTTGCTTGACTTTCACTAATGATCAACGCAAGAAGGTAAATAGCGATAAACCCCGTAAGAGGAATTAGCTCGAAAAAACTTAATGCGATAATGATTATCCAAAACAAAGGAAAAGCAAGATGCAATAGTCGCCACCACCGGTGATGCCTGATAGAAGCCGGTTGGGTGACAAAGTCTTCTATTTCTTGCGCATCGGAATCGCACCCTTGATTCAATCGACCGGTCACTTGAAAGTGATGCAGATAATCCGGTTTATTACTTAATTCTTTAATTGCTTGCTGACGCTTTTCTATTTGTTCCGGAGAAAGTTCGGGTTCTTCAAACCAACGGGCTAAAAGCTGTTTTCCATAATACGTAGAAGTACGATTAATCGATTGGAACAGCGAATGATTTCCGAAAATATCTAAATCGAGACTAAACGGGTGAAGCGTTTGAGTCCTTTCCGGACAACCGTCGAAACTATCGAAACGATAATCAAAGGCTTCCAACTCATTATTATCGCAACCGGCGGAAGCTTCCAAATACTGTTTCTTTCTTTGCATCCGGTTCCATAGCTGCAAAGCCAGTAGAAAAAGTATTATTCCAAGGAGAAGAATACTCCCGGTTACAAAAATTCCTCGAGAAAAGAAAAAATAAGAAAAAATAAGCGTCCCCACAAAAATCAATAATCGAACGGTTCCTATATAATAAATGGTTCGACGAACTTTTTCTACGGATAATTGCGTACGCTTTAATCTGGAAAAAAAATAGGATCGGATGTCTTTCTGCATGAATCTGTTTCTTATTTAAATCCGTGAATGTAATTTAACGGCTTCTTTATACGATTTACTTATTTTACAATTGGCAAAAGTAGTAATTATAGGTGAAATTACATAGATTCAAATCAAAAGTTTAGTCAAAATTAAAAATTATGTAAGCCTATGAAATAAATATTTAAATATAGAATCGTAAAACCAAAAACTTGTTTTATATTTGTAGCTCAATTATATATTATTGGTATGAAAAACAACGGAAAATTAAAACGAATATCTTTTTTGATTGCAGTAGCGGAATTACTATTTTGCGCAGGAACCCAATCACAAGTTACTGAAAAACAGAATGCTGTTTCAGATAATAGTAAATCAAGCGTAATGTTGCCCTACAAAAATCCGGCGTTAAGTTCGGAAAACAGGGCGAAAGACTTGCTTTCCCGTTTGACCATGGAAGAAAAAGCCACCTTAATGTGCGATATTTCGGAAGCTATTCCACGGCTTGGCATCAAGAAATTCATTTGGTGGACCGAAGCCCTGCATGGTTACGCCAATATGGGCGGCGTAACTGTTTTCCCCGAACCTATCGGTATGGCGGCTTCCTTTAACGACAGTCTGGTGTATCGTGTATTCGACGCCGTATCCGATGAAGCGCGCGCTAAATACAACGAAGACCGGCGGGAGGGAAAAGAAAACGAACGTTTTCACGGCCTCTCGGTTTGGACGCCAAACGTTAACATTTTTCGCGATCCGCGCTGGGGACGCGGACAGGAAACCTACGGCGAAGATCCTTATCTTACTTCGCGCATGGGAATTGCTGTTGTCAACGGCTTGCAAGGACCTCGAGACGCCAAATACAGAAAATTGCTTGCTTGCGCCAAACATTACGCCGTTCATTCCGGACCCGAATGGAGTCGACACGAATTGAATCTGAACGACGTCAGCATGCGGGATTTATTTGAAACTTATCTTCCGGCGTTCAAAGCTTTGGTACAGGAAGCGGATGTACGTGAAGTGATGTGCGCTTACCAACGCTTGGACGATGAGCCGTGTTGTGGAAATAACCGTTTGATGCGAAATATCTTACGTGAAGATTTCGGTTTCAAGCATGTCGTTGTTTCCGATTGCGGGGCAATTGCCGATTTCTGGATGAATCATAAAACATCCTCCGACGCCCTGCATTCAGCGGCAAAAGGCGTGATTGCCGGTACGGATGTCGAATGCGGATTCGGCTATGCTTACGCCCAAATACCGGATGCCGTTAAGCGAGGATTAATTACTGAAGATGATGTTAATGAAAGCGTATTGCGCCTCCTTACCCAGCGCTTCGAATTAGGGGAAATGGACGATGACAGCCTTGTTCCCTGGTCGAAAATTCCCGCATCGGTTCTTAACAGCGAAGCGCACCAAAAATTGGCATTGGAAATGTCGCGTCAAACAATGACGCTTTTGCAAAATAAGAATAACACTTTGCCATTGAACAAATCCATAAAGAAAATCGCTGTTATCGGACCAAATGCCGACGATAAACCGGTACTGTGGGGCAATTATAATGGAATGCCCGTCCAAACCATTACGATTTTAGACGGAATAAAATCCAAATTGCCGACAGCTAACATTATCTACGACAAAGGTTGTGATTTGGTGGATGACATGATTACCGACAATATCTTTCCCCTATGTTCCATAGACGGCAAAACGGGTATCAGGGCAAGTTATTGGAATAATGCAAATTTTGAAGGTAATACGGTTGTCGTGGATTATCTCGTCGATCCGATAAAGCTGACAACATTCGGACAGCACACCTTTAGCCAAGGCGTTTCAATGAAAAATTTCTCAGCAAAATATGAAACTGTTTATAAGCCTGTCGAATCGGGCGAAATTGTATTACGGGTTGAAGCGCAGGGTAACTGTACGTTATTGGTTAACGGCGAAACCGTCAATCAATTTGGTTCCTCTTGGCGTTTAGCTACTTCCCGTATACCATTGCAAACGGAAAAAGGAAAAGAATATCGCATCGAACTTCGTTACACACAAAATATGGAAGCTCCAAATGCAAGCTTGAATTTAATCATGGGAAAAGAATATCCGGTAAATTATGATGACTTAGTAAAAAAATTGAAAGATGTGAACACAGTCATTTTTGCCGGAGGCATATCCTCTCAATTGGAAGGAGAAGAAATGCCGGTCTTGCTCCCCGGATTCAAGGGAGGAGACCGCACCAACATCGAATTACCGGCGTCGCAGCGTAACTGTCTGCAAGCTTTGAAAGCAGCGGGAAAGAAAATCATCTTGGTCAACTGTTCGGGCTCGGCTATCGGATTGGTTCCGGAAACGGAAAATTGCGATGCCATCCTTCAGGCTTGGTATGCCGGCGAATCGGGAGGACAAGCAATTGCCGATGTTTTATTCGGAGATTTCAACCCCGGAGGAAAGTTGCCCGTTACTTTTTATAGAAATATAGAACAAGTACCCGACTTCCAAGATTATGCCATGAAAGGACGCACCTACCGGTATATGACGGAAAAACCTTTATTTCCATTCGGTTATGGTTTGAGCTATACAACTTTCGCCATTGGAAAAGCGGATGTAAATAAAAACACGATTCAAGCGGGAGATTCACTCTCGCTCACGATTCCGGTTTCCAACACCGGTAAACGCGACGGAACGGAAACCCTACAGATATATTTGCGAAAAACAAATGATCCGGATGCTCCGCTTAAAACGTTGCGGGCTTTTCAACGGGTTGCTTTAAAAGCCGGAAAAACGCAAAACGTGACATTTAATCTTTCACCTTCTGCGCTTGCTACATTTGATGTTAACTGTAATAACATCAAAGTTTGTCCGGGAAATTACGAATTATTATACGGCAACAGTTCCGACGACAACAACTTGAAAGCGATAGCCATTCAAATTCAATAAGTTTTGCGGAAAATAAAATTATTGTAGATATCTTTAAATTAAACTTTACTTTTAAATGTTAGTCTTATAATAAAACAGTGTGGCATTATTATTGTAATATTTTATTATTAACATTAAAATTTAGAAGAAATGAAAAAGTATTTTGTGATATTTATCGGCATTTTGGCTTCGACGCTTATTTTTACCGGCTGCAACTCATACGCTCAATCCGGTTACAGAGGAGGGTATTATGACCCAAACTACGCCTATGGTTATGGTGACGGACAACCGGGTAATGATTATTACTACAATAATAATCAACCGATTCCAAACAATATGGGACAACCTGCAGGGCAAATGCCGGTAGGTTTTAACGATTTTTACAATCAATTATCCCCCTATGGAAGTTGGGTAAATATCGCTCCTTACGGACAAGTATGGATTGCCAACGTTCCTAATTTCCAACCCTATTCCACCAATGGTTATTGGACCTATACTAATTACGGCTGGACATGGGTTTCCAATTATTCCTGGGGCTGGGCGCCTTTCCACTATGGTCGTTGGGGTTACAATAATCGATACGGTTGGTATTGGGTGCCGGGTTATGTCTGGGGACCGGCATGGGTAGCATGGAGCTCAAGCTCCGACATGTATGGTTGGGCGCCATTAATGCCGGGTATGAACTTTAACGTTTCTCTCTCCTTAAATTCATTTCCGTCGACTTATTGGACGTTTATGCAAGGAAGATACATGGGTATGCCCAATATTGGAAACTATTACGTAAATCGTTCCAAAAACGTAACTATCATTAAGAACACTACCATTATCAATAATTACGGTACGGAAAACAACAGGCGTTATACGATGGGACCGAGCGCTAATGATGTTCAGAGATATTACACTGACGGCAGAACTGTTCAGCAAATGCGTGTAACCAACGTTTCGGACAGGATGAATACAGGCGTCGCCGGCAACAATGAGTTGCGCGTTTATCGTCCCATAACGAGCCCTGCCAATGCTCCGTCCAATAACAGAGTGGCATCAACCAATGCTTCCGACAACAATAGAGCAGTCGCTCCGCAAACGCAAACAAGAACGCAACAACCGGCTCAGCAATCGACAACAAACCGCGGAAGCGCCGTTACTCCGCAAACGAGAAGCGCCCAATCGAAAACTCAGGAAGACGTCTATCGTCAGAATTCGGCTCAACCGAAAGTCAAAAACAGTGCAGCTCCGCAAACATCAAGGCAAATTCAAGCCGCACAAAATGATAATAAAAAAGTAGAACAGCAACGTTCTGCTACACAAGAACGTACCAATTCCACCTCAAACAGCGGAAGAAGGTAAACGGTTTTTTTTTCAATATATTTATACTCGGCGCAAGCGCTACTTGCATTTAATTCAATACAAATAGCGCTTGCGCCGAATTTAGATTTTATCTAAATAACGATTTTTTTTAGATTTTTATTTGATTATTTAATAACTATTTGATAATTTTATCGAATATTTTTGGTGAAAGCCTCATTGCTTTTTGAACTTTTTTTTGTAAAAAACGTTTTATTAGTAAAGAGTGTTATTTCATTAGTTATAGTTAAGGGTTAGTAATTCAATTAGGAAGGTTGACGAAGTGATTCGGCAACCTTTTCGCTTTTTAATTCCACTATTTCATGGATCATTCAAAATTACTTGCGGAGACCCCGCCTGTCGGAAAACCCGGGTCAACGCAAAAACTTGAGGGATTTAAAGATTAAGCGAATAATTTACACAATCTAAACAGGAAGAATGCCTTAACTTTCACCCCTCGGAATCCGGAATGGACTGCAGTTTAATTGCCTGTAAGTGAAGTGTCCGGATTAAGGAATGTCAATTGCAACAGGAATTTAAGAAAAAACAGCAACGAAAACTTAGCTATTATGCAACGGCATTTTTATTACCACAAAATTTTCGAGGTTGCATATATCGGATAAATTTCAACATCACCTATTTTTCCAAAATTTTCCAAAGAAACTCTAACGCCTTTTTTAACCTCTTTTTCTGCCATAAATTGGTGTAAACTTTGCATTGCACCTCTTGTTCCTGCTTTCACTTCAATCGGGACAATCTTTGTGCCGTCTTCAATCAAATAATCAATTTCAGCCTGACTGCCTCGCTGTTCACGTTGCCAATAAAAAAGTTGTGCAGGTGCATTACACGGCAAATTTTTGACGATTTCTAAACCCACAAACATTTCGGCTATTGACCCTTTGTTAATCTGTTGAAGTGTTTCGCCTAAAAACAGTTTTGAAATGTCCAATTTTAATGTCTGCTGCATAATTCCTGTGTCAAGCGCTATGATTTTTTGATGTTTATGATTGAGTTCGGCGGCTAACGGAACACCATTTGCCGAACTATGCGTAACAGGATATGCCAAACCTGCCATTATCAGTAGTTCGACAGCTGTTTTAATACTCTCGTGTTTGGTATTTTCAACTGCTTGAGAATAAACAAATTTGCTGCCTGTTTGCTCCATTATTGAAAAAAAAACTTCTTTCAATCGTGAGGAAGGAACACGTTTTTTATATTTTGCAAAATCATCGTTGTATGTTAAAATCAAGTCTTTGAGAATTTGCTGACATTCCTGCAAACTGCCGCCAGAGGCATAAGCTGCCAGCACTTCGGGCATTCCGCCAATGGCAATAAACCGCACTAAATGATTGAGACATTGTTTGTGAAGCGGCTCCGACATCGGCTTTTCAATGGAAGATACGGAAATTTTGTTTGCCAAAGCGTTTAAATTCATCGCATTCAAATATTCGTCAAACGACATCGGGTACATAAATAGCGACCTTATACGCCCAACACCATAAGAGGGCAATTCTTCCAACGCAAATTCTAACAATGACCCTGCTGCAATAACGTGCAAATCGGGCATTTCTTCATAAAAAAATCGTAATGAAGAAATCGCAGGTATGCAATTTTGAATTTCATCAATAAACAATAGTGTTTTACCTGCCATTATCGGCGTTCCAAACATCGCGTAAAGTTGGTCTATGATTAATTTGGGCGAAGAATGTTGCTCAAAAATTTTTTTTGCCTCTTGGTGTTCTTTTTTTTCAAAGTTGATTTCCAAGAAAAAATCAAAATTTTTGCCTAATTCTCTAACCGATGACGATTTTCCAACTTGTCTTGCCCCTCGCAATAGCAATGGTTTTAGATTATTGGAATTTTTCCACTCCAATAAATACTTGTCTATATTTCTTTTAATGTACATTTTTGTTCATTGAATCAAATTAACTACTGCAAAATTAGTAAAAAAATCAAATCAAACAATCTGCTTTTAAGTAAAAAAATCGAGGCATATCAAAGTGTTTCAAGCAAGAATATCAAATCTAAAAAATATCCAAGTTTTAAGACTCGTTATGTGAGCCCATTTTCTTTACGTAACCACTATGATGAACAACATTTTTTACTTTATTCTACTGTTAAGTTAATTATTATATGACGTAATATGTGTATCGTTGTAGCCAAAATTATAAATCATCATGGTTATGGCAAAATAGAGATTATTTTTGAATACGCAAAATTTTGGGCGAAAAAAAACTCTACCTTTTGACAGGCAGAGTTTTCAGCGTTGATAAAAAAAACAGCAGGCTTGACAAACTACATCGTAAGCGTACACGCCGTTAATTCGTCTGCCATTCTATTAAACGCCTGTTTTACTTTTGAAAATTGCTTTTGCGACATATTTTTTGAACCGGCGGCATAGTGCCTGAAATTTGACGGACTCATTTCAGCATACTTAGCAACTTTCGTTAC
>Ga0123354_10001301_pt1 | contig 29729 bp, 26 predicted proteins | sample TergutLab28metaG_2_FD_97872 | JGI IMG/M metagenome (GOLD analysis project Ga0123354, IMG submission 97872) | Labiotermes labralis P4 segment gut microbial communities from Petit-Saut dam, French Guiana - Lab288 P4 | ecosystem: Host-associated > Arthropoda: Insects > Digestive system > Gut ... | reverse complement strand
CAGTAATTAACCAACTTGATGCACAAAATTTTTGTTTTACAATAAGTTTATTTCATGCCTCTACATGTTTCGAGCACATGTGCTCGAAACATGTAGATGCATGAAATAAACTTATTGTAAAACAAAAATTTTGTACATCAAATTGGTTAATTACTGAGATAAATATAATGAGATGCACGGTCAGCAAACCGCCAAAAAAAACTACTTACTTAGTTTTGTAAAATCTGTAATTTAAAAAATATACATGTAAGAAAGGTGGTTCCCCTTTCACTTAAATCTATGAGTAAATAAAATATATCGGGGAAAGTCGATGTAGATTTAGACGCCCTAATATACGAATTCCCGACTGCATACTTGGCGTTCGTTAAATACTACAAAGAGTAGGAGCATAATGGGGCAGTACAGTGTAAGTGTAGATGGAGAGCCGAGAAAGGAACCGGAGGAAACGGAGAAATATTGTCAAACATTAGTGATAAATGTGGTGTTGCCTTACACCCACTTAATAAGAATGAGTAGCATCAAGAAACAAACGTACAGAAAATTGCGTAAACTTAAGTTTTATGCTCAGGTCCCGTCAAGGATATGCGCGTCAAAGCCATAAGAAATCCGTAGAATATTTAGCACAGAATACTGTCTTGCGGACTGACGAAGCAGCTGCTATACAATGACAATTAAGACTAAGTGTAGTTTAATTTCAGAAAATATCTTCTACCATTTCGTTCAGTGTTTATTTTCTTATATTCCACGGTTAAAAAGGCAAAGACTGGAGCTGGCGAAGAGAATATTTTGTCTAAGGAAAGCATCAAAGTAGCATGCATAATGAAGAGCGTCACAAATTGTACTCTTCACCTGAGAGTATTGGGGGATTAGATCAAGGAGAGGGAGGTTGGTGGGACACGTGGTGTTTTTGGAAGGGATTAAAAATTGCCAAGTACTACATTTTGTGTAAAGAATATGAAGAAAAGAGATCGTTTGGAAGACCTAAGCATAGATGTAAGAACAATATTACAATGGGTTCTACGTGTTAGCTGAGTGAATCTGGTTCAGCATTTGAAAATGTGCGGGCTATAGTGTTCATCGTAATAAATATTTCGGTTTCATGATAGTCTGTGAAATTAACTAAGTGAGATTTAACTAAATATTGGATGTAAAGTACAGCAGGAAAATAATTAAATTATTAAAAATCCTATAACCATATAATTTATACACAAATTATTAATGGTAATTTATTACAAGGAGACAACATCATTTACGTCATCGATTACTCCTAAATAAAAGAGCACTTTCCATCAGTGTAAAAAAAGGGAAAATATTAAATTTATAAAAAAAAATTATAATCAATACAAATTTTAAGGTATAAAATATCTTTACGCATCTTAATAAAGAAGCAAAATTTAAGAAAATTTGTACTGTACTTATCTTCGTAAGGTACTGAGATATCATTCAAAAATTGACAAATGAAATTAATAATTTATATAGTCTTCAACTTCAAGCATTTTTAATACTTTACTAGATAAGCCTGAAGATAACTAAATAAAGTCGAAACCTGTTGCTAGATGTAATGTGAAAAGTTACTTATGAATATCAATAAAACTCGTACTGACAGTGAATAAGTACACTGCATTAAATAAGCGACCCAAACGACTTCTTTAGACAGATTATGTGCCGAATATTTCTAACCTAGTACCATGTTTTGATATGACACGTAGTGTACAATGTGTACAGGCTGTCGAAAACTATGCTGGGGTAGAAGGAAAATAAATGAAGAAAACACTTTCAAAACAGCTACCTGAGTAAAGTTTCTGAATCGTGTTCGAGCGTGGGTAACCAGTGTTGGTAGGCGGTTACATACTTTGAAAAACTGCAGTGTGACTAATAACAGGACTGATCGAATAGCAGTCACGAATTCCGTCTTCGAAGTGATTCAGCGTCACGTGCTGTTAGTAGTAGCAGTGCCAGACTGGCAAATCAAACAGCTCTCCTTAAATATTGTCTCTTAAAAAGTCCTTGCCTTTTCAATGACAAAAAAAAAACTTAACTTACCTCATATTAAGTACTTCGGAGGAATAGTGAAATTTATGTCATAAAAATTAAAATTTCGATTTGTGTAATTGTGTTGTGGGTATTAGAAACCGTTGTGAAAGGTTTTATTTAATCTTCAACGTGACATATATTATATTTTCCCTGTCGCCATCCCATTTCCCGAAGAGCAAATGTTTAGTTAACAACAGTAACGCCCGGGAACGAAGTGAAATTGTGTCTCAGTAACGTAAAGACATGCTAAGTACTGCGCAATTCCACTTATATATCACACACTGATTCTACGAGTGAATGAGTGAAAGTCTGAGTGAGTGAGTGGTTTAGTGTTTAGCTGACTGATAAATCAACTAACCTAATAGGCCTAATTAATTACCGATTGAATGAAGTTATGTAAGCTGCATGAAAGGGAGAGAGGATTTTGACAGTTATTCTGTGCAATTTCCCCTTACCTGCAACCAACATAAATTCCTAGCCCAAGCCTAATGAGTGACCACCGAATCAACTTACAGAATAAACATAAAAAAATCGCTTAAGTGATCTCCCCTGTGGCACACACCTCTACTCATTGAACAGGGTGTATATCAACTACATGCAACTATCAAACAGTATAAACACACCAATTTTTATATTTTTAACAACAATGTAATATCTTAGTAATTAACCAACTTAATGCACAAATTATTGTTTTATAATAAGTTTAATATATGCCTCTACATGTTTCAAGCACTGTTGTGCTCATCATCAGGTCAAAATTGTATTATACAGCATCTGGTATCGTCACACCTGTAGGTGGTCGTCCCGTGCACAGATCGAGAGAGGAGTGGAGAGGAGAGTCCTCTCTCAACCTGTGCACCGGACGACCACCTACAAGTGTGATGTAACCAGATGCTGTATAATAAAATTTTGACCTCCTGATGATGAGCACAAAGTGCTCGAAAAATATAGAGGCATACAATAAGCTCATTATTAAACAAGAATTTGTGTATTAAGTTGGTTAATTACTAAGATTATACTGAGATGCACGGTCAGCAAAACATCAAAACAATGTAATAATTTTGTCTATTTTTAACAATACATAATCTGACATTTCACAACCACAGAGGGCGCATCAGATAATCACTGTAACATCACGTGGTTTCACTTAAGCAATTTGGCAGTTTGTATTTTATCAGTATTCCTGTGAAGCACCCTGTTAACGGTCGCAAAAGCGACAGAAACATGTAGGTGATCAATGATGTTTGTCAAAGCACATTTTACCAATGTGCATTTGTTGGCGTACTGCATAAGTGTAAACACTACCCTCCTCCCTATGCAGTACTTACACACTATCAGATCCTATCCTCTTGCAAATCATCGTCCGGACATTTTGGATTAAAAGTTAAGTGCGTTGTAAAAGTTAAGGTTTAAATTGCTATGTCTGTAATTAACCTGTAGTCCCACGAGTACCACGGTCTAAGACGTCTCGTCGGACTTTTCACTTCTTGCCCTTAGGAATGTAGATAAATCCTATTGCTCCCTCAATTCTACCACAACACATAATTAAACAGTGCCGTCTAACAAAATTACCAGTAATGCCTAACAGCTCCCGTAATTGGATATATAATATGGTGACGCTTGATTTTTTTTATTAAAAGAGTTTGTTTCTGAGAATCATTGTGACCCGATGGCCGGTGAAGACTACTTCCCTAGGAGTAAAGTCGGAAGAAATTCATTGCTGTGTACGATTGTTCTTTACTTGCGGTCATTTATTTACATCCATTTTGCGCCTTAACCCACTGTACTTTACAAATTAGTCTTCCCTGAAGTGTGTATATACGTATTGACGCCACTAACTGATGCACGTGTTTTCAACTCAGGCCTAATATCCTACACTTACACGTTTTAGAAAAGTGTTAGGATGTGTTGAGAAAGCATGACATCAGGCCTTATAGGATGACGTAACACGATGAAAACACCATACAAGAATCTTCTAGATATGCAGGATTTGAACCCCAGCTTCTGGGATCATAAACGGCATCTTCAGTCATCCAACTGCGTCTGATGCAAACTCTTAAGCCTGCCATCAAACTGGTTTTACTTCGAGAGATGAATAATCATTACCTTAATATCATGTGAGTGTATCTAATAAAAAAAATACATTCTATGTCTAAATAAATACACGTCAAATCAGAGTACATTCCTTTATCATTACGAAAGGTAAGGGTTCGATTCCAGGGCAGTCCGTGTGGGATTTGTGGTAGACAAAGTGACACTTGGACAAGTGTTTCGGGGTTTCCCTGTCAATTATTTATCATTATAATAATATTTTTTATTAATTAATTCATAAAAAGGGGATGCAAAGTAAGAACATTTGAAGCCGAAACAATAAAATATATAGCCTCACCCCCATTCCAGCAATAATTTAATTCATTAACTAATAACAAATTCCGAAATATTTGTAATGTCATACCATCCATAAAATCCTATGTTTATTGGACCGTGCATCTTCTTGATAGTTGAATAAAGAGAGACCATAAGTCGCAAGCTCCTGAGGATGGATGTATTAACATCCGAAACATGTTGAGCATTAAATAATGAAATAATAAAGCAAGTGATATCAAGTTGGTCTCTCTTTATTCAACCATACATAAAATATTTAACTTCATTCTGTTTAGAAGTCATAAGGAACATAATAACGTGTGACACAGCGTCCTCCTGTTTTTGCAAGGAAAAAAGAAACACGGTGAAGACGCATATATTTTTTATATTTAATATTTATTCCTTTGTGCTTTCATAACACAGTATGGAGCTCAACACATTCCATGTGACGTAATAATGCAGTGATGTATTCTCCACACTGTTTTGTCACTTTTTCATGCAGATATTTTCTTCCTCGTGCGACTTGCATGCTGCACAATTAAGGAAAGAATAAACATGTTGTCATAATAATCTGAAATTGATTCCCAAGACATCACGTTTTGAAGAATAACTGTCTGCGTTTACTTACAGGTATAATTGGTAAGTGGAAGAGAATCATCAGACTTTCAGTTAGGGGAGATATAGTGGACTGGCGGGAACATTTTGCAATATTAGTTATGTGGGTTCACTGTAATTTGACGAATCCGACATTCAGCGGAAAGCGCATAAAATATAATAAAAGTCAAATAGATGCGCTATTTCTGAACTTTATTTTGTATTAAAAAAAAAACTCTTTACCAAAATAAAGTTGAGAAATAGCGCAACTCGTTGGCTTTTATTATAAGAATGTAACTTGATAGTTATTATTTGAAATGCTCAGTACTAAATGTGGATACTTACCGCTTGTGTTAGGGAATACGAAATCTGGAATGTAGATAGATTATGAACGTACTTATAAATCGTGTAGAAAAATTGTTTTTAAGCTGATACACAATATTTTGCAGAGTAAAGCTTTGGAGGTTAGAGCCGACAAATTTAGCCCACGCTACAGTGGTCACATCTTGACCATTTCAGACAAAATATATCTTAAGTACGTAAGATTCACGAGAAAGGAAAAATATCAGTGCTCACACACTTACCTTCCTCGATGAGCATGTCAAATTAATAATATCACATTGAAATACTTAAAAGAGTAATTATTCAACAGTGAAAATTCCTCAAAATCGATAAAAAAAAATTGTAACTCATTGCGTACAATTGAAGATCACTTGCTGGTACAAATATAATCACTAACGTCTGCTACAAAAAAAGTGTTTTTATTTCCATTTCGCACCAACGCGTAATTCGTGGTACCGGACACTAAACCTTTGGCAACAATTCCAGTCATCTTTTTTTTCACAGGTTCAGCATAACATTGGGCTATGAAGCCAAACCAGCTCACAACCTCTTGCCGACGATCTGTTTTTTAGCACTGACTATGTCGTCTGCGCCTGTAAGTTTGACCTTGCCATGAGTGCTGGTCTTTGTGTGTGTGTGTGTGTGTGTTTGTTTGTTTGTTGAAAAAGAAATTTCTGACCGGTATTCCTTCAGATTTTGTTCCTAAGTAAGGCGGACCGAAGTGTGTCTTTTTCTTCTTTTTCGTTGACGGCATCTTTTACCAGGTGCCAGTAAGCTGTCCTTCACATTTGGCGTACCTCGTGCAGCGATATTCCTTGAAGCTGACATTTTTCTTTGTGTCTGAAATTGACTCTGTGGAGTTGGTAGTGTCTCCGTTTGGCCGGAGGTTACTACGAGCCATGCCCTCAACGAACAACGCGACGCTATTGTCTTGGCAGTAGTGACAGTGGGTGGAATGGTAGCAGTTGTGCACGAAGAAGGCTCAACAGTGGCACAGCGGCAAACTTCTCGTCTGGAACGGCGTCTTCAGAGAAAGGCATAATCTCGGGACATTATACACCTTAAACAGCACAAGTACCTGAAGCAGTTTTGTTCAACGCAACGCGGAAAGTTACACAAACCCTCTGTTTTACAATGCTTTCATTGGAACAGCGGCGAATCCAAACAACTGCATTCTTCCCGCATTGGACAAGCATTTTCTAACGGCTGCAGGACATGTGTATTGTGCTGAGGTAACCCCGAAAGTTTTCTTTCATACTTCCAGCGATATTTGACAGCTTTCAGGCTCATATTACCTTTACGGTTATCCAAAAATTGTAAACTCTTATCTGGTGTTTTGCAGTTTTTAAAGTGCGTGAAACATGACACAAAAACAGTAGTTAATTTACTTAGCTGGAAATACTCATCTCCAAAGCAGAACTAAGAGGAACACCATTTTGAACACCGGGACGTTTCCTCGCTCCTTTGAATACTGCCATCGAGGGAGAGAACATTCTGACGTATTATAGCAAGGAAGGATGTAATATGTTCTCCCTTTCCACCTTGTTAGTGAGACAACATCGCGTTTTTTATCCTGGTTTAATATTTTATTCCTGACTGATCCACACTGCACTCTTCGGAGTTTATACAAAAAAAAACATGTGTTTCGTAATGTTCTTTGTTTTTAAAATAGTGAGCCACTTTCCCTTTACAAAATCTTTAGGTCTGGCACGTTAAAGATCCTGGAACTTTCGAAGGCTAAGATTAGGATGCCTTCTTAAAAGGTCCCTAAATCAATCTGTCTCTGCAACCTTATTTACTCTTTTATATGTATGTCTGAGTTCATCAGCTCTTCTAAATTAAAAACAGCCACCTCACCTAAACAGGAGTTAACCATAAACTGCTTTGTTCAAGATACAGAATTCTTTCCAATACTGCCAGTTTCATTTCTGGAGAAAGCCCCACTGGGTGACCAGTTCTGTCACTGACGCGTAGATACAACCTTGCTGCCACTCTTTCATACCCTTTGCTTTTCAATGTACAGTGCAGAAGGGACGGTCGTACAGTTCTTTTGAACCTCGAATTGATAAATGCCCTTGTACTGCTCTGCTAACGGCGGTTTCCACATCGGAGGGATTCCACTTCTGATTAACGTTAGAGACAAGCTAAGAGTCAAATTTGAAGATCATATAAAGGGTCTGTTTTGATATTCAGGCCCAACGACAAAATATTGTAAAATGCAAATAGTGTTTAATACTGTGCATAGATATCTCAGCCTTCAGCCTCGTCTAAAATACTTCACAACGGTGGATTCTTCTTGGATGTATCCGGTCGTGTGACTGTCTCTTTTCTCACAATGAAGCGAATTGTGATTCTCAGAATTATCGTGCAACAATTACTTCCATGTAGACACTACATTCAGAGTCACCGCTCAAAGCACAATGGTTACTTCGATACGTTTATCATAACCTACACACGAACGTTTCAAATAAAAGTTACGTGTCTTAAATATTGTCAAATTGTAAGGTAGGTGTATAGCCTAACACTTCGCATACGACGACAGAGTAACATGAAAATATCATGAAATTCGATTTGAATTTCATATAGGCTGTACCGTACCGAAACGGACCACAATTGAAATTCTCCAAATAATTATGAGACTAGACTCCCCTTGCGAAACAGGTCCCCCTTTTTTGCTTTCTTTCTTTCCGAAGCGAAAAATATGAACGGCAGGACAGAGTCCCCCACCCGTCACACGTTGGCTTGAATCACTTGGGGCCAAGAAAGAAAACGAGAAATGAACCATATCCAGCACGTAGCAGACAATCAGTTATAGGTCTAAACTCTTATTTAGGAAGAACTTCATTGTTTAACGGTAGGCCTCATCGTAACCAAAGCCAAAGTGTGTCTACTATCCTTCCTATAATAATATATAGAGCATATTCAAAACTAACTACATCAAAATGTCTGCACAAATGCAAATTTCGGCGATAGTTGTGGTAAACTGAACCAATAAGCAGCTCACTGTACAAAACGTGTAGGTCTACTGTCTATTTTTATAGTTTGAAACACGGACATTATCCATATCACAGACCATAGTGCTTCGAATGGTATTACGGCAGGTGAATAATGAGTAGGTGGGCGATTGGTAGGTATCGGTCATGACCTGGTTTGAAGTATGTACACTCCCCTGGCATTTGCCTGAATGTACCATCCCTGTAAATCGATATAGACCTAAACTGCTTCATTTTAAGGGACCGTCAGAAGATTCTCTCTTTAAACACTGCTGGTCTTACTGCCTGTCTTCGACCGCCCAAACTGGTTACCATCCTACGTTCTCGCGCACGACGGACTGTCTAATGTGGCCATTTATTAGATTGTATCACAGTCTGGCAGCGCAGAAAATGCTGTGTGTTCCTATGGATGAACGTGAAGGATAAATCTTCCTTGTCTTTTATAAGAGGAAAGAATAAATGTGTACATGTGCTACGCGATATATAACGTATAAGCAAAAAAAAAAATATTTATTCTCAAATAACCCACCTAACACAACATTATTTTAGACTCCTCGCCAATCTAAGTTCAAGTTGCCATTGAGAGGAATTTAAAAATTAAGTGTCTGGTGTCTCATAAACCCACATGTCTAGGAGTTTTGATTCCGGAAATAAAATAGCTGACGTCATTTCGTGGGGCCTACCTGAGTGTCGTCTGTTTTACCTCATTAAATTCTTAATGTCCTTTTTAATTTTCGTTAAAGGCAGCATAGGTGTTGCACAAGGTAGGGAAATGTCACCATTGTCGCGAGCAATAAGGCTCCAATACGAAATCAAGAATTGGGAGCTATGGGCGTAGACATTATGGTGCCGGGGGATGTGTGACGGACCTGGGCCTTGAACATCACAACCCCATTGCAACTGCCACTACTCAAACAGTAAATATTAATGTTGTCAATATATCGTCTAAATTCCATAACAGGCTAAATAAATGAACAAAACACAGCACCTTCCTAAATAAATAAACAGAAATAAAAGAACCAAATACCGTAAGTTTATCTGATACGTTTTATTAATTCAGCTGCTGCCCGGTTACCAGGAGAATCACTCGTTAAGGTTGGGAGTAACTGCTTTGAAATTACTTACAAAAAAAGATAGAATGGAGGGAGGGAAGCATAAATATCGGGATGAATTAATACGTGAATTAAGGTAAAACAATTAATTAATTGCGTAATTAAATATGGTCACCGATGTACGCATTGCAGTTCAGTTCATCTCCCACTGTGTAATTTCTGCAGTGCCCTGACAGAATCTTGGCGGCAATGAAGCAGTAAATGCTGTAACGGCTACAGTGTTTTCCCTGACACAGAATTTAATAACTCAGATACTGAAATTAATTAATTTGACCTCCGGCAGTGTACAATCAGAAGCCATTCAAGTCTTGGAACTTAGATTCTGAGATAATTTTACCTGTGTTAGACCCTAACTCAAGTTACATGCACTTGATACCAAGTATGGAACATGAATGAACCTCCCTGTGTTCCCCTTAAGTAACCTGGCTGGGCTCATAGCCGCACGAATGAAATGACGGCCGACGTTTCTCTCGCTGTAACAGCTTCAGTAGTAGCAATGAATTTTAAAGATCCCGAACGAAGTTACTGATCGTTAAGAAAATTCAAAATTTCTCTAGGCCTAGTAGTTTTCTTAAATTTCTTGAAACACAAATGTCCTTTTTACGAGCAACAATTCACAAGATGAAAAGTATAGAGACATTTTGAAATCTAACCTCCGTTGCTGTAGAAACTTTACAGCCATTCCCAAACAAATTTCAAAAATTATCTGTGCATAATTCTTCAGTTCCGTCTGTCCAAATGTCAGTGCAATTAGGTTCGGAACAAACCTGGATAAAACTTTGTATGCATGTTGAAGCTGCGCTGAATGTTGTCCTGCAGCCTTCTTAAGCCTATCCGCCTGTCCGTCACTGTGTTAGCATGGATAATTACGACTCCCGCCCAGCAGATTTTTGTGAAATTTCGTACATGGACCTTTCATTAAAACTTGTTCACCCCTTCCAACTTTGGTTAAAATCTTGCAGCAATAACCGACACCTACCTTACAGACCTAAGTGCATTTAACATACTATCTATATGCGCAGCATCCCGCGGTGATATGCTCACAATACAGTAGGCAGTAAACACAATCAGAACTACTTTTTGTGATATCTTGCTGTGAAATTTATTTCGACATAGTTGGCTTCTATGAAAATCCATTACTGGCTATACAGTACTTAAATACCATTATCACATACATTTCGTTAAAATATTTCATTCTATCAATTCGAAGTCTCATCTTTTACAATACTGTAGTTATTAAAGTTGTTTTGGGAGTAGAAATTAATTACAAGGAGAAAATAGAGTATATATTATGAATACTTATATTAAAATCTCTATTTTGTACTTACGCAGTGAAAGTTTACTGTGTCCTCTAACACGAAAGTGTAAGGTGGCCCACCCGTAACGAAGGTTACACTAGACTTGTGTAGTATTACACTATAAAAACAACTGAGAACAAGGAATAAAAAGAAAAATGTAAATATAAATATATATATATATTTCAAAATAAACATCTACAAATCGGGTCCTATCAATTAGACAAGAAATCGTCGCCTCTCGGGCCTATTTAGCACAGATTCATTACCCTTTCACGTCGAAGTACAAGACAAATATTGTACTATATTTTTAATATGTATTATATTACCTGCTTTTAATTAACTTAGGCTCAAAAATCAACTATGATAACTATAATACTGTAAAAGTTGCGATCCGAGAACGAAACAGTTTAACGCGATATATATGAAAATGTTATTTGAGTAGGCCTAATATTTTCCAAGGGATGGCTTTTTAAGAGACGCCGCGACATGTCACCATAAGTTACGGAACAAGATATCATCAAACGTAGTTTTGGTTGTCTTCACTACCCAGTTTACTGTACATTTAAATTAGGCCTATTGCGTCGTGATTGGTCTTCATAATGGCAATAGAATGTGTTCTCTGTGGGGTACGAACTGCGACCGTGGTTGGTCCTTGTAACTAAGAGACCGACTGTGTTCAGTGTGCAGCATGAACCGAGGCCAATAAAAATATCTGACGATCTTGATCACGTTAATCGAAGATCAACTACTGCAAATCCCCCGCTTACGATATCTCCACGTCTGATGATATCGATTATGAACGCCTGTAAACCTGCTACTAAGATACGGAAATATCATACGTAAAATAGCACTTGTTTTGTAAAACTTGGAAGGTTCAATTTAAAATTATCGCATTCCCAGTGTTTTTTTTTTTTGGCATTATTCACGAATTTAAAATCGAGGGGCAATAACAGAGTGAAATCGTCAGAATCGTTTTGCCCTACGACCATCTTCTATCGTGTTTGTATTTAGGCGTATTTTGGACTACCCAGACCGTCATTTTTCTTGAGCCTAACGAACTTCTACGATGGCCTTCTAAGGTTGCGACGTGTCTTTAGAGTGTGTGTACGTTGTTCAGACTTGGCCAGCTTACGCCACACGGCATGCACATAAATACGCATATTATTCTACACGAATATCATCGCGCGCATGTTGCAGTCAGTTTAATGTAGTCTGTTGCAAATATTTAAGATTTTCATTACATCTAGTATGTTTTTCGCGCCAATTTTTTTTATCTGAGAAAAAAACAGGACACATATTTACCCTCCATTTGAGGGGAAATTCTGCATAAAACAAAATCAGTTATATGCCGAAATCCAGCTGGGAACCAGAACCCTCTTAAAAATTTTTTCTGTAGCTTTTGATGCTGTTTTTTTTGGCTGACTGCCGTCTTGACTGACGTCACACAAATTTTGGGTGCTGAGAGGGTTAGGAGGGACGGAGGTAGAGAAAACAAGGATTAAACAGAGAATGGCTGACTGTGTGAAGATGCAGCGTTTAAGAAAATTGTTGACTGCACTAAGGCTATATAATCAAGACAATGAGGAAAATTTTTATGCAAGATCCACTGCAAGTGGGCGTACTGAACTATGAAAATTGGAAGACAAGAATTGAGTAATATTGTTGTAAACACTAACAATATAGGATGCACAGAGCTCGCCAGAGGGCATTAGTAAACAAGACAGGCACTGTACGTAAAACGCAACGCTGTGGCGCGTTCTCTTAACGAGTCGTACTTTCAAATCGCAACGAGATTCCAACATTACTTAAGAGCGCTACAGTGGAAAAATAACAACGCCTCTTTCCACTGTCAGCTACATGGGTCGCTGTCAGCACCACAGACGTCCTTAGGTCTTTTTTTATAATGATATTTAAACTCTTACCGACCGTACACATGCCCTCCAAACCTTTTGTAAACGAGATCTCGTCTCTCTCTCCACTTACACTGACACTATTGTTTGTATCGTATTATGTTATGTTATATAGTTTCTCTGATAATTGTATCCAACCTGATGATGGCCATATCAGAAATGGCCGAAACATGTAGTTCATACGTTATGTATAATTGCAGTATAGTTGTGTTATGACTGCCACGCCTATGCATAATTGTTCCTTTATGTTCACGCAAATCCGTCCACTGGGAACCGACTTGATAGATGGGGATATGAAAAATATAATATGCGCTTCCCGCGACTTTTGCGAGCGAGTTTAAAAATATTCGACCTTCATATGAAACCAGTGTATCGATACGCAGCATAGCATAGTTTTGTGGTAGCATAATGCTCTTTTTTTACCAAACGGAAAGTCTGCTGGAAACGGAAGTCCGTCTGTTACAGAAAAATTAGAAAGACGTCACTAGCTTGTACTTGGTAAAGCAATCCCTATACAGGTTTGAGCAGTCCCACAGGTCTCACAGAATTTCTGAACAGTCGGCACATGAAGATGATACGCACCGGCCGCCTTTACCCTCAAGAAATAATTCTGGTACTCATTTCTGTTATAGGCTGAGTCGACCCCAGGGCCACGGTGCGGCCGGGAGGATTAAGGCAAGAAAAATTCCAGTGATCCAACTGGGAATCGAACCCGCGACCTTTCGGCTTGTAGCTACCAGCGAAGGGAAATGCGGCAGGCCTGCATTTAGGACCACAAGCAACGTGCACAGCTGAAGACCGCGTTCTGTTCTTTCGTATGTTATACGAATTTGTAATCGAAATGCGAATGAGTTGTTTATACAGGACAGCTGAGTCATCTGTCAGGTAAGACAAAGTAAAGGTAAAGTTCACCCTAGAACAGGCCACGAAGGCCCTGGGGGGAGTAGAGGCATAGCTCTACTCTTTCTTCAACCTCGGCGCAAGATGGGGGTGGGTGGTCAGCGCCACGCCCCGGCAGCTTTACCCCCTGGAAAGCGACCCGGTACCCATTGTATAGGAGGCTGGATGGGCCCCAGGGCCGGTCTGGACGGGTGCGGAAATTCTCGCCCCCCATCGGGTTTCGATCCCCGGACCGTCCAGCCCATAGCGAGTCGCTATACCGACTGAGCTATCCCGGCCCACAGTCATCTGTCAGTACACACAAAATTAGCACACAACACTTCAGACCATTTAATTGGATATTTGATAATATAAAAGAGCTCTGAATTGATAAGAACGAACCTATATTGATGATTAAGTGCCCCTGATATCGGAACGAAATTCCGAAATACTGTCTCACACACATATTCGTATTTGACGCAAAGGCAAAGAGGGTACACAAAGCGGTAAAGGTAGCCTTGTGCTCATTATAAACGTGTATGGTGGAGTGAAGAGAGAGATTTAAGGAACTTAAGATACGAGCAATAAAAGTCTTCGTGACTGCCATACGTACGATTGGTCTGTGCACACGCGTTACAGGCGACATCTTCAGTGCACCACGTCAAACTCATTTAACACACCGCGACACCCAACCGCAGTCACATTGTGGCACCAACGTCCATGTTTTCTTCCACGAGTATTTGGCGGTCTTTATATAAGGATAATAGAAATGCACGGGAGGTCGGATGAGAGCACTGGACGCCACGTGCTCGGTGGGCGGTGCGCTATATACAGGCGGGGATTATATCACGTGCATCCGGGCAACTGAGCAATTGCAAGCCGCGGGAGTGGCGTGCTGGAGGGGCGCGCATCAGTGCTACCAACTTCTGAACATTTGTTGGACTACCGGAACCTCTATAGTACCTATGTGTCCCTCATATCTGCAGCTTTTATTTGACTTGTAACAACCGGTTAGAATACAAAAATTGGTTGATATATTTTTTACGTTATAAAAAATCAATCGTTGGTCTACTTCTCTTGTTGTTTCTTCTACCATGTATCATGCAGCCTTCCACTCATTCTTACAGGCAGTTTCAACCTGCATTCTTGCCATTTATATTATTTGCCGAAGGTAGTGATAATTTGAAACATGGAAAGATGAGAATGGTTTGTGATCGGACGGACTCATGTCGCACTCTCCTTAATAGCAACAGGCATTACGTATTAACCAATATTAAATTAGTAACACACGTTATGAAACCTAGACTGATTAAGAGCACGTCCTGTCAGTCAGAGAGAAAAAAAAATAGATTTATGGTGTGAGCGGGACAGAGAATATTTTTATCTGGCCGATAAGTTCATGAAGCTTATGTGTGTGTGTACACACGTCGATAATGGCAAGGACTAGAGACCAACAGATATTACTTACTATGCGGTCACATGTGAGCCCCACCAATATATATTCCGGGCATTATTGTTCCGTTATGCATGCATATCCCATAATTCATAACTCGAGGGCTGTGGGAACAAGGGAACAGGAAGCCGGTGGAACTGGACGCAACGCAGCACACTTTTAGTCTGACCTAGTAGCAGCATCATCATCGGCTTGTAAATAAACATACTAATATTATTGATTCTAATGTGTTATAAGGCACAAACATCGCGCATGCAGCAGTTCTGTATTGCTGAAGTACTACAAACTATAGTTCACTCATGGCAAACGCATGACGTTCTTCGTATTGTGAATACAAGCCAGATTGTTGCTACTGTTGAGCAGTAAATTCCTCGACCTCTTACCATTTAATGGTAGCCTGGTACATACGAGTGAAAACTGAGTCCGTGGTAAGAGACACCTTCTGTGCCATTCGTGTCATTTTTACACTTTCAGGCAAATGACGTGCGCGATGGTATTTCCTTTGTCATTTGTCCATTTCATCCTTCATTCGGGCAGAGAAAATGACCGCGGATATCCACTGCTTACGTCCTCCGTGTTCAATGACCATGTGTTTGAAATCACGCCTCATCGACCGGCCGCCGGAATGACCACTGGTCAAGCTGTCCCGTGCGCTCTATCACTGTGAGCTGTCCATCCTTGTCGCCTGTACCCAGCTCATTCAGTGCGCATGTCGGATGGCCGGACCGCCAAGTCGGATTGCCGGCCTTTGCTGTCGTTCCCATAAGAAAATACACGTTGAAAGTATGGTGGGGAAGAAAGGTCACACAGTAGCGAGAATGGAGTTGTGGAGGGACACCTCCAACCATTCTTAACCCCTGTACTTGCTGTGGTTGAGTGGTCTGCCTTACACTTCGACTGCATTACTCCGGGGAAACTGATTGAGCCTTGCAACTGTGTAGGCATTCCCGTCAGAAATATGGACAAACCGAGTAGTTTGGTCCCAGGAAGACACCCAACACAGCATTCCCCACTCGCGCCATACTTCGGCTGACGCATAACACTGCGGCCATATTAAAACTGAAATTCGTACGTTCAAAAATTTAAATAGGAGTGCCTATGGGCAACAGTGAACCCCAGTTACTCCGATCTTACGATCAGATCATACAATGGCAGTATTCGTACCAGATCGCACTGACGCAACTGCCAACTGACTGGGCCAATGCTGTGCGAACACGTAGAGGCCGTAAGTGGGTATCCGGTTAGATACCTGCGTTACTAAGGTTGTTATGGTGGAGGCGCGTTTCACGGAGTTAAAGCGCCCCACTCTGTCCACCTTCACGGCAAGAGATATACGACCCTTCACGAGTTTCAGCGACTTTACTTAAACATCCTAGCTTGTCAGAACACATTTTAAATCCGGAGTTTTCAGCCATTATTAAGACTTTATTCTTAAACTAATTAACTGCTGCAGCATCAGCCATTTCACACACACACACACACACACACATGCGACTACAGTAACGCATTAACACGCACGCCACCGACACGTAGCGGATAACTTTTGCACTATTCGCATTCCCTTCGTATCGCAACGTGGGGGCGGGGCGGCTGTTCATTCGAGCGCACGCCACCCCCGTAAAGATATAAAAATGTTGTTATTAAGGAACATCTTAATGCTCTGTCCGTGCTAATGAACTTTAAAGTCGTCCACTTAATTAATTTCATGCAAACAACTTGTTATTCCTATACACACTGTCCACAGTCGCTACCTACGTACATATTTGTGGCTGTTTCGGTGACGGCCCGGAAAAAACTGCAATTCACTTAACATGCGAATGTTCCATAAAGAAGCCACGTGAGAAAGTACCGTGGATGAAGAAGACGCTGGAGACAACAGGTAAAAGGGGAGCCATTTTGTTATTTCCGTGGCAACATTCAACGGTTTTATGCTATTGATAGCTACACGTAGGTCAACGAAAATACAAAGGAAATATTGTTGCGTTTCAACGGCAAAAATGGTTATTCAAAAGCGCCACAATTCTATACATACATTTCCTGTATTGTTAGTGGTTGGCAATACCTTTTATTTCTGGGGTACAGGCCTGTGTGCATGAAAAAACCAACAAAACTATGCCACTAATTTTCTACTATGAAAAAAAAATCGACATAACTTTTCAGTGTGTTACATTATTTTTGTGATTCTTGGAGAATGTTTGCTTTAGAACTTAAATTTTAAAATCCTAATTTTTAAATTCTGGCAGTTTAGCTCGAGTAGCGAGCCGCAACAGATACTAATATAACGTTTTAACAGATATATTGTAACAAGTTTCCGTAACGGCAGGTAACGCTTTGCGATCGGCATTTGCTCAGCAGGTTTAGACAGCAGTAATCGCCAAATCTTTAATAATGATCGAAGAGAAAGAAAGAGCTGATGACGGACAGCAAGGAGCTGTGGCCCTTTTCGCATGGAGTGGAGTGAACAAGAAAGAACTCTTCGTTGGAGCCAGTCTAACCTTTGGGAGAAAATGAGCCCATTTATGTACACAGACACGCATGTAAAAATCCGGACTCATAATATTTATGTCCCTTTTCATATGTGGTAGCAGGTCCATATTTTCTTCTGTTTCAAGTTTCACGTGGTAGGAGGACCATTCATACACAAACATGCACATACACAACCTTACACACACACACACACTCCTTCACACACATACACACACAGTACTCACATAAACATACACCTACACACACAAACATACACATAACCACATATATTCACACACACACACACACGCACAAACATACACGTAACCACACACACATACACACAGTACCCACACACATATACACACACAAACACACACGTAACCACACGCACATACACACACACGCACAAACATACACGTAACCACACACATGCACACAGTACCCCCCACACACAAATATACACACACAAAAATACACGTAACCACATACATTCACACACACACGCACATATACATGGTAACAATGGTTACGCGAAAGCGCCACAACTGTTTCGTTCTGCGGATATTTCTTGTCCTTTTTAAACAGAGGGCTACAGCAGTGGCTGCACACGCAATCTCAGCATCACTCACACTGTTTACCCGATCCACGAGCAAAATGAAATACTGCACAGCAATTTGAGTCATCCAGGGAGACGCATGTCCCACAATACGCGTATTAATTCGAAGCAAAAATACAGAGCAATAATACTGAACAACTAGGGGCCGCTTTAAGTTTCACAACCAGTGGTCAAACTGGGAATGGTGCAGTTTGAATCCACTGTTTGTCCTCGGTATATGCCTGTGTCTGTTACGTTCTACTTTGTGTTGTGTTTATTTCGTGCCCTGGCTACTTTACTTCCGGGCAAAGAATCCCAGTTACCCGTCGGTAAGCCGTTCTGAGCGCTTTGGACGAAAGTGAAATGTTTGGTCCTACCGGCATCAAAACCCAGACTCTTCGATCGTCCATCTCTTAGCCTAGTCACTATACGCACTGAGCTATTTCGTCCCTTAAAAGTGCCTATATCTGTTACCTATGTTTCTCAAGTGTGCGGCATAGTAGTATTTTGAAAATACGAATATATTTTTGCGTCACGTATTAAAGAAAACAATGCCGAAGTTTTATCCCTGTCTTAATCATTGTGCCTTTTAGACAATACGTGTATCCTACTGTTACGCGTTTCAGACGGCAAGCATGCACGCAAAATTATAACAGAAAATGACGCCATTGCAACCATAAACAACCTGAAAGACAAGATATTAATACACCAAGGCAAAGCAATCTTTTCAGTCAGCAGTTCAATGTCTTGCCTAGCATGTAAGGGACCCTTGTAACAATGCTGCTAGTGAACAATCAAGAGTATCCATAAAGTTCGACGAAGACATAATCACATCACAATTACTCCGCGAGCATTTGTTACAATGACAATTTTAAGGAATTTTAATTGTATATCATTGTATTGTATAACTTAAACAAGTGCAATACAGTTCGTCATATTGTGCCAGCTGCGCCTAATGAAGGCAAAATAACTGCCCACACTTCTAGCGGAGATGGTTCACTATTCTAATGACCACCCACACCCACACACACACACACACACACACACACACACACCCCACACACACACACACACACACACACACACAGTTGTATTCGGGCTGATAAAACGCAACACTGATACTAGGTGGACCACAATGTCATTCAGTTTCTTTCTCTACGGCGTGTAACAAGACATGGCACAGCTGTCTGACACAAAACTATATTATAGACCAAAATGGCACTTCTTTTTATGTAAGAAGCTAATTTTAAACAGTATTTCAACTGCCAACAGCCGACAGAGTAGATAGGAAAGTCCATATTTCAGTCTGAAAAGAGTAATGGTTGAATCGACACCTACGCTTACCTCCTGATTTTCATAACATCCGGGTCAGTAGAAGTTACGTCGGTGGATGTATGCACGGTACCACGCACAAGATAAAAGATGACACCGTTTTACTTTCTAACCGCCATTCTGCTCTGTTTTAGTTTCTTCCCGCCATACTGCAATCTGGATGTCACAAGCACCATCTATCGTTAATTATGTACAGTCAACATCCCCCCCCCCCTCTTCGGAAACACTCCTTTCGCATCATGATTTCCTCATTGCTGCAATGGACCGGTCCGTGGCGACCACGGAATGTCTTGAAAGATGGGTTCGACATTAGTTCAGAGATCACATAGATGGCAGCAGAAGGCAGAATGGGACACGAATGAGTATCGATCGGCGAATGCGTGACCTTTGTATGCAGCATACTTCAGAATAAGAAAGCTCTGCACAAGCGACACGTATTTTCAACGAGTTCCCATGGAAGTGTGCGTACACCTGATCTGGTGTTAACCAGAAATAGCTGTTGGATAGCAAAGATCAGATAACATACGTTACTAAAAAAAACGTATTCAGTAGGTTTCTTTGGGAAAGTATTCTGAAATTGACGAAATATACAATACTGTAGACGTGGATGAAAAACACTTACTTTGAAATTAGAAATTAGCACGTTTTCTTTATATTCACATGGTAACATTACATGAAGGCCACGCGTGTGTGCATCCGTTCATATCATCGCTCCTGTACGTAGTTATAGACCTATTCATCTTTTCGTTTTAAAACCATTTGACGGTTCTATTGAACCTTGGTACGAATATCGTGTCAGTGACAGCCACTCCGCCTTAACACTTATTAATTTATTGTCAATAATAACACAAATATTATGAAGTGTTCCAACGCAGATGCCCAATACGCGGTCCGCCAGGTTATGTTACGCGACCCGCAGCCACGTGTTTAAATTATATGTTTACTGCAAAAAAGTAAAGAGTAATTTGAACGGTTAGGTATACAACACCTGCGGCCCACAAACCGCCCCACGACAAAGGTTGTTGCCCATTGCCAAAAGAAAAGGGTCGGGGGGGGGGGGGTTGGTCACCCCCGTATTAGAATAGATAACGCAGCGGAATAGGAAAAATAGAAGTAAGCATGCTGACTGTGCGAACTCCACCACTGAAGGCGACACTAGCGCCATTTAACCATGTTCCTCAGGTGTTTTGTGCTGGAATGTATCTTGGAAATATATGAAACGTTTGATACTCAAAGCAGTTTCCTTTCTGAAGAATATTCGTAGGACCTGTTTATCTATCAGTTTGACGGCAGTAACTAATGACTCACCGGACAAGTGAAAACTTTTTTATGTTCTGTTGACCGTGCATCTCTATATAATCTTGTAAGTGAAACCAACTTGGTGCACTATTTATTCTTAGTATATTTCGTCAATTTTATTTATAACCTCTACATGTTTCGGACTGTCGCATAAATACAGTTGTTCCTCCTGATGATGGACCTGGAGAGGTCCGAAACATGTAGATGTTATAAATAAAATTGACGAAATATACTAAGAATAAAATGTGCACCAAGCTGGTTTCATTTATAAGTGATAACATTGTAAGCTATCTGTCGACAAGTAGATACTCGTACATGGTGACGACGTGACGCTTTAAGACGTAGCCCAAGTCATGTAACTAATATAACAAATGTGACGATGTGCAGTGTGGGCCGGGATAGCCAAGTCAGTTTAGCGTCTCGCTACGGGCTGGGCGGTCCGGGGATCTAATCCCGGTGGGTGCGACATTTTCCCAACTCGTCCAGACCGGCCCCGGGGCCCCCCAGCCTCCTATTCAATGGGCTCCGGGTAATTCCCAGGGTTATAGTAACAGGGGCGTGACGTTAAGCACCCACCCGCCAACTAGCACCGAGGTCATAGAATGTTCTAGGGTGAAACGTACCTTTACCTTTTTAGTGATGTGGAATTCGGAATCCTAACAGTGGCAACTGGCAGCTTATACAGTTACTGCTTTGTGAATCATACTACCTTCAATATAGCATGCAGTCGGAATTGTGTGAAAAAAAAAGTCATATTTCTTATTATTACATGTTGGTATATATTCCAACCGTGTGAAAAGTAGGTCCCTGTCACCAGGGCATGGCGCGTCCTCATGTTGCGGATGGAGGAACGGCCTCCAGTATGGAGGGTAGCTGCGAATATATTGAATAAGCAGTCACGGACGGCCGAAAAGGGGTGTTCCTCCAGCTTGGGGGTTGGGCGAGGTGCTAACAAATCCTCCTCGTTAAAACGTATCTTGTTACAAAATATTCACAAAGTCTCGGATCTGGACTGATACTTTGGTACGACCTAAACAAAGAAAGAGGGACATGAGATTTGGCATTTGGAATGTTAGAAGCCTGTATAGGGTAGGTTCACTTACGGCAGCAGCTAGGTAATTAGCAAGATACAAATTAGGTTTAGTGGGTGTGCAGGAGGTTAGGTGGGACAGAGGGGGCACAGTAAGAGCGGGGATTTTTTTTTTTTGTGGAAAAGGAAATGAAAATCTTCAATTGGCAACTGGATTTTTTTTACAACACAGAATAGTATCAGCAGTTAAGTGTGTACAGTTTGTTAGTGATAGGCCGTCATGTATAGTTCTGAGAGGTCGCTGGTGTAATATCTTTGTTTTGAATGTGCTTGTACCAAGTGAGGAGAAAAGTGATGATTCAAAAGACAGTTTTTGTGAGGAATTAGAGGAGGTGTTGGATCATTTATGTAAGTACCATAGTAAAATTCTATTAGGAGATTTTAATACAAAAGTGGGGAGAGATAATATTTTCAAACTGGAAAGTGGGAATGTGAGTCTACATCAGGATAGTAATGATAATGGTGTTAGAATAGTAAAATTTACACATCAAAAAGTCAAGTTGTTAGGAGCATGATGTTCCTGTACTCAAACATTCATAAGTACACCTGGACCTCTCCTGATAGGAAGACTCACAACCAGATTGATCACGTACTGATAGACAGGAGGTGGCATTCGAGTATACTAGATGTGTGAAGTTTCAGGGGAGCTGATGGTGATACTGTTCACTTTCTGGTGGTTGCAAACGTTTGGGAAAAAATGACAGTAAATAACCAAGCAGCACAGAGATTTGATCGGGGAAAGAATTAATTTGAGGAAACTAAATGAGCTGGAGGTTAGGAAACAGAATCAGGTTGAGATTACAAACAGATTTGCAGCTGTGGAGAACTTCAGTGTTGACGAGGACATAAATAGGGCTTGGGAGAACATTAAAGAGAATATCAAAACCACAACTAAAGGAAGTCTAGGTGTGTACGAATTGAAGCAGAATAAGCCACGGTTTTATGAAGAATGTTTAGGTATTTTTAGATCAAAGGAAGCAGGCAGAAATGCAGTGGGTACAGGATCCATACCAAAGCAATGTAGATAATATGAACAAAGTAAGACGTGATGCTAGCAGACATTTCAGGGGAAAAAAGAAGGAATATCTGCTAACTAAAATTGGGGAACTTGGAACTTACAGTAAGATAAAAAATATTAGGAAATTGTATAGGGGCATGAATGTCTTTAAGAAGGGTTGCCAGCCTAGAATTAATATAGCAAAGGATGGCAAAAGTGATTTGGTTGCAGACTCCCACAGTATTTTGGCTAGGCAGAGGAACTGTTTCTCCCAGTTATTGAATGCACATGGGGTTAATGAAGTTAGGCAGAAAGAAATACACACGGCAGAACCACTAGTACCTGAGCCAAGTGCCTCTGATATTGAGTTGGTTATTGAAAACCTAAAACGCGACAAATCAACAGGTATTGATCAAATACAAGCAGAATTGTTTAAAGCAGGGGGTAAGAAAATTCGCTGTGAGATTCGTGAACTTGCTATTTTTATTTGGAATTAGAAGGAATTGCCTGAGGAGTGGAAGGAGCCGATCATAGTATCTATCTATAAGAATGGGCGATAAAACAGATTGTATTAATTAAATGGGCATATTAATTTGCCAACTACACACAAAATTTCATCCAGCATCCTACTCTCAGAGTTAACTCCATATGTAGAAGAAATCATTGGGGATCATCAACGTGGATTTGGACGCAACAGGACAGCTACTGTTCATATATTCTGCATTCGTCAAACACTTGAGAAAAAAATGGGAATACAACGAAGCAGTGCATCACCTTTTTATAGAATTCAAAAAAGCTTATGACTCAGTTAGGAGGGAGATTTTATGTAATATTATCACCGATTTTGGTATACCCATGAAACTGGTAAGGCTAACAAAAATGTGTCTGACTGAAACATATAGCAGATACGCGTAGGCAAGAATTTGTCCTACATGTTTTCTATTAGAAATGGTTTGAAAGAAGGAGATGCTCTGTCGCCATTGCTATTCAACTCTGCTTTATAGTACGAAATTAGGAGGGTTCAGGTAATCCAGGGTGGTTTGGTATTAAATGGTACATATTAGTTTCTGGTTTATGCCGATGATGTTAATATGTTGGGAGGAAACGTACATACTGTAAAGGAAAACGCAGGAACTTTGGTAGTGGCTAGTAAGGAGATTGGACTAGAAGTAATTTTTGATAAAATTAACTACATGGTCATGTCTCGAGATCAGAATTCAGGACGAAGTTACGTTATGAACACTGATAATAATTCCTTTGAAGGGTGTAAGAGTTCAAATATTTGGGAACAATTTTAACAAATCAAAATTATATTCTGGAAGAAATTAAGAGCAGTTTGAAGTTAGGGAATGCTTGCTATCATTCGGTGCAGTATCTGTTGTCTTTCAGTTTGCTATCCAAAAATTTAAAGACTAAGATATACAGAACTATAATTTTGCGTGTTGTTTTGTGTGGGTGTAAATATTGGTCACTCGCATTGAGGGAGGAACGTAGGTTGAGGGTGCTTGAGAATAGAATATTGAGGAAAATATATGGGCCTAAGAAGGATGAGGTACCAAGGGAGTGGAGAAAACTACATAATGAGAAGCTTAATGATCTGTACTCCTCACCCAATATCGTGCGGGTGATAAAATCGAGAATAATGCGATGGACGGGGCATGTAGCGCGTATGGGAGACAGGAGAAGCGTATACAGGAATTTGGTGGAGACATCTGATGGAAAAGACCAACTGGAAGACCCAGGTGGTAGATGGAGGATAATATTAAGATGAATCTTCAGGAATTGGGATGTGGGTGTACTGACTGGATCTAGGTGGCTCAGGATAGGGACATGTGACGGGCACTTATTAATGTTGGGAATTTCATGACTATCTGAAAATCGGTTAGCTTATTACGAAGGAATCTGTCCTGGAGTAAGTAAGTAAGTAGGTATGTAAATAAGTAAGTAGGAAAGTAAGTTAATTTGTAGCTTAATCGAATCCAGTTGTTTATATATGAATATTTTTGAACACCAGATCTAACAATTTTTGTAAATCTGCCAACTAATTATGAAATTTTCCGCATTTCAGAAATATTAAAAATTCATTTATAATAGCATATTTTCCTTCTGCAAAATACATTATTATTCAAGTAATTGGTATAACCATCACAAATGATTCCCTAAAAACGTTCCCCATGGTAATTGAATTTGACCCTGATAAACCCTGACGGAATCAGTTTTCATGGCGGCTTCTTTTTCGTGCCATGTCGGCAGCCATTCGCCGCGACGTTCGGATATTCGAAATGAAGTTTTGTGCTCTTTTGGTACCCGTTAAACTTTCTATGCCTACTGCAAACGACTTTCGTGTTATTGAAATTAAAACCTAAGAATAGAGGAAAATTAAATTCTACGGCAAAGAAATATTGCTAAAAAATAAGAGTTCTGTGAAAAACAGAATTTCTTGCTTTAAATCCGACATTTTTAAACCTGTATTTGTTTTGGTAAAACCTGAGAAAAACCGCTTGTTTGCTAAGAGTCGGCAGATAGCTTACGATGTGCAGGGCTCCATGTTGCAATCCGGAAGTGTCTGGCTGCCATTGTAAAGGGAAGGCACGCCATATTCACAGGCAAACAATGTCGGTCTGAGGTATAAAACTCCGTTCCGTACGTAACAGAAACAGGAGCAGAAGTCTACGTCTGCTATTAAGAGAAGATACACGAGTGTTACAGATAAGTTACATGACTGCTACAGAAATATGCACAGTAGGACCTACTGACGGGGCGGTCAAGGTCACAAGCTGCGCGTTTGTAACAAATTACGTATATGACTATCAGCATGGAAAAATAACTTTCTTTAAAACCAGTACTCTAATTGTACCCACAGTTTTGTGTGGGTGGAAGATGCACCTTTCTTCTGAAGTGAAAAGGGTGGATTTAGTGTGAAGGGAAACAGGCGCTTAGAAAAGTTGTCAACATAAGAGAACGAAGACTCAGTATTGTCGAGAAAAATGAATGTAATGCGGAGTATCAATATTTTTAATATTCATTTCACCGAACCATACTAAATAGATCATATTAAGCAATAGCTCTATATTTCGATGGAAATTCAACTGCGTAACACAGACTGTATAAAGCTTAAAGAACTATATATATATATATATATATATATATATATATATAAAATTGAGATATTTTATGTAGAAAATTTACGAGCATCTGGCGTACTTTTGAAATTTATTTGGGAAATATAAAGCAAAAATGTTACTGGGGAGAAGAAGCTGTATTTTATTTTTATACGCGTTTCTTCTGGTGACGCTATAAGTTGCTCAGCACGGCAATACCTTTAGTGTAACAGTACACAAATCCCACGTACCTTGTCGCAATGGCGACTCAATATTGTACTGTAAAACCTAATATTTGTGGATCATTATTATATAACTTGCTTTATGTCACAATTATGGAGCCCAAATTATGATGTTGTTCCTAGATTTTTAAAAAATTTGCACACTTCAGTATCAGTAAATTATGAATTGTAACGTAGTAAAAGAACTGGGTCTCTGGTTAATTCCAGGTGTCATCCAGGAATTTGATAGGAGGTAATAAGAAAAGCAATTAAACCCCAGTCAGGCGTAGCAGTTGGATAACATTCAAAGGTATTTTTCGAAGTGTAAATAATGGTTTGTTTAGGCGAAAGGTACAAATTTTAAATTTCTCTGTGCAATACTCTCAATTTTTCTGTGTTTTGTTGTTCTTAGTTCAAAATATTTTCCGAGAAGATTGTTCTCTAATATACCTAATCGTTGTTCTTCTCTTGGGATCAAGGTTCAAGTCCTACAAACATATGAAACTTATTTCACAAGTCTGTGACATGCGTAAAGTTGCGAATCTGTAATTAGAATTTTTAAATTTTCAGGTACCCGTTCCTCCTGTCATTGCGGTAGTACCGAAATTCCTGACTGACTCTCCCCCCCCCCCCCCCATTTTTTTAGAATGAAATAATTTTTTTATTTTTAAAATTTTCGGGGCCCGCTCCCCCTGTCCTTGCGGGGGGACCCAAATCCCCTACCGGCCTCCCCCCCCCCCCCCCAAGTTTTGACTAGATGAATAAATTTACTTAGATCTAAAGTGTTGAACTCGTCCTGTCAGACCAGAATTTCTGCTGATCCTGCGTGGCACATGCACAGGAACAGCAGAACTGTCGCCAGCATGTGGGGCAGTATTCTCTCCATACCTGTAAGAACGATATTTTGAAGCTGTTGCAAGAAATAGGTAAAATACACCACAGAAATAAGTTAATACTTCTTAAATACTTTCACATAAGCAGCGGATGAACAGGCATTGTTGAGAATATAAATCACTGATACACTGAGAAAAATATTATTTAAGATTGAATATAACTTACAGAGCGTGAGTCAAACACTTGTTTGTCAAGTGACTCTTTATCAACCAAATAGTAATAAAGTCAGTTGTACTAGAATGATTTGGTATTACACGACGTCCTAGACTTCAGTGTTTGGCTGGAAAGACAAACACACACACACACACACACACACATGCTTCTTGTCAGAGAGAAAATGTTTTCCAGCACACATCGCTACCAAATCACTCACACTATTAGAAAGCACTGATAACTGGCACGACAAAATTATATGGGAAATTTGATCACACAGGTAATGAAGAATCACAACAAACTGAAGAAAATGTGTAACCACAGGATTTCCGAAAAACTAAACATGTAGTTAGTAGGTTGAGTGGTTTCCGGTGTACGTTTGTTAATAGTGGAACAGAAAGCTGCTCATTGCTAAGAATTATGTGTGGTCATAAGGATTATTAAAAATGACAATTAATAAATAAAGTCTAATAACTAATAATTAACAAAGCAAATATCGACAAATTTAAGGATAATGTAGAAATAAAGGTCGCGTTCGTAACACCGACAGAAGTACCACAGTTTAGACTGCACAAAGAATTTTTAGAAAATGGGTTTTCTTGATGATCATGAATTTTAATTACTTCCTTCTATGAAAAACAATGTCACATCTTCAGTTTCTAACGATACAAAGGCGCCATAAATACAAGCGCAAATATAACAAATATACAATATATATATATATATATTGTATGTGTGATTTTGTGATTGCACAGTACTCAGCCCGAAGACAGTGTTTCCTAATCCCTTTAAATGTGATTTTACCCTTGGTTTGTTTTGGTCTGCCCTACATATGCAGTCGTTTGGTAGCAGCATTACAAATATCCATACACACGAAAAACAAATTTATGACATTCTTAAGGCTCTGCTTCCAACCTGGAAGAAATAATTATGACGTTAAATTTTTTATCTCCATCACAATTAAATTTCGTTATGCAAATCGACAACTTGTGCTGCAGCTACTAGGGGTACTGCTGCTAACGAAACGACTACTATTGCTACTTCTACTATTACTACTACTACTACTGCTACTACTACAAGTACCACTACCACTACTACTACCACTACCACTACTATTACTACTACCACTACCACTAATGTTACCACCACCACTACTACTACCACCACCACCAATACTATGTTACTACTACTACAAGTACCACTACTACGACTACTACTACTAACATTACCACTATTACTACTGCTACCACTACCACGACTGTTACCACCACCAATACTACTACTACCACCACCAATACTACTGCTACTACTACTAATGCTACAACAACAAATACTACTACTACTACTACTAGTAATACTACTACCATTACTACTACTACTATGTTACATCTACCATTACCATTACTACTACTACTACTATTAAACTACTACTACTACTACTAATAATAATAATAATAATAAGTCCCATGAATTTAAGTCCTATCAGTCGAGAAAATGTATTTTGTTATATTCTGAGGCGTGAAGCCGTGTAGCTTGGTAAATAGAAACTAACGATTCGGAGAAATATACTGCTTGCATTCTCATGCACTGAATCTGTGGGCATTAAGTGCTTCTAAAATTTATGTACATGTAATAAATCAGTCATGTTAGTACGGTTCTTCCGTTTGATGTGTCTTTTCAAGAATTTTCAGTAATTGCTTTTCTTCTTTTCTCTGCAGATTAATGAATAAATTCGACATTTGAATAACATCAGTTGGTTTAGTGCACTCAAAATGCTTTTTTAGTAAGAAAGTACGAGGCACGTTTTTAAAGTAAGGTCCGGTTTGAAATTGCCGCCAATCGGCTGTACGTTGCGGGAGCGCGCATGCGCAGGATCATACATGTGTTCATTAGCTGATGTCTGCCATTTTGTCGCAGGTCGATCCTTGTTTTATGTCAAGAAAGACTGAATCAAAATGTGCGCTGCGATAAATAATCCCGCCAGCTGCGGCTCATAAATTTTTGCAACGCCATCAAATTGAAGGAGGTCAGTGTTTTGACCGTATTGTCACTGGAGATGAGACATGGATTTCCTACACAAACATCGAGTCAAAGCGACAGTCAATGCAATGGCGCCACTCATCTTCCCCGAAAGCAAAGAAGTTCAAGCAAGCATCTTCAATCAGAAAAATCATGGCCACCGTTTTCCGGGACAGAAAGGGGATCTTGCTTAATGATTTTCTAGAACGTGGATTGACAATTAACGCCGATGCTTATTGTGAAACTGTGAGGAAACTTAGACGGGTCATTCAAAACAAAAGACGTGGAATGCTGTCCAGTGGGATTGTGCTTTTGCATGACAATGCGCGACCTCATACCGCAGCTCAAACTGCACAAATGTTGCAACAATTTCGCTGGGAAGTTTTTGACCACCCGCCCTACAGCCCCGATCTCGCGCCAAGCGACTACTACCTATTCATGCATCTAAAGAAATGGCTTGCATCCCAAAGATTTGAAGACGATGATAGACTGAAGACAGGCGTTACCACATGGTTCAAGTCGCTGGCGGCGGACTTCTTTGACACTGGAATAAGGAAGCTGGTGCCACGATACCAAAAAT
>Ga0123354_10001300_pt1 | contig 29745 bp, 41 predicted proteins | sample TergutLab28metaG_2_FD_97872 | JGI IMG/M metagenome (GOLD analysis project Ga0123354, IMG submission 97872) | Labiotermes labralis P4 segment gut microbial communities from Petit-Saut dam, French Guiana - Lab288 P4 | ecosystem: Host-associated > Arthropoda: Insects > Digestive system > Gut ... | reverse complement strand
TCAGATCCCCGGGTTCTTGCTCCGCAAGCCCCGAGGATGACAAATGGGGGTGATTATAAAACCCCACCCGCGTATCCCCATAAACCCGCTCAAACACAGGCGCAAAAGGCAGTCCCGCCGCCTCATCCGCCGCCATTTCGCACACCAAAAGCGCTTTGGGCGCAATCCAGCCTTTTTCGTAAAGGCTTTGAAACGCCGGCGCGATCAAGCCTTTGTGATAGGGCGGATCAAAAAAAACAAGATCAGCCGGTCTTGGCAGCTGGTTTTGAAACGCCGTGCCACGCAAAACATCTAAAGGCATCACAACAGCGCATGCGGGATCTTCAAGCAGGGAAAGATTATCCCCAAGACACGCAAGCGCCTTGCGGTCTTTTTCAAAAAAAGCGCAACCCTGCGCCCCGCGCGATAAAGATTCAAGCCCAAGCGCCCCGCTTCCGGCAAAAGCATCAATCACGCAAGCGTTTTCAAGAGAAACCGAAAAATCATGATGAAGAAGAATATTAAAAACCGCCTCACGCACGCGGTCTGCCGTGGGGCGCGTGTCCGTACCCGAAGGCGTTTTTAATGTGCGTCCGCGCAAAGTGCCGCCGACAATCCGCATCAGCTTGCGCTTTCTTTTTTGAAAAACCCGCCCAAAGCCTCACGCAAAGCGCGCTGGGGAACTTCTTCAGCCATGCCGCGCGGCAATTTCCCAAGATGAAAGGGGCCGAAAGAAACGCGGATCAACCGCGTGACCTCAAGACCAAGATGAGCCATGATTTTACGCACCTCGCGGTTTTTCCCTTCGCGGATGCTGACGCTAAGCCAGTGATTGGCGCCCTCGCTTTGCGTTTTTTCCAAAGCGGCTTTGATCGGTTCATACATCACGCCGTCAATCGTCACACCTTTTTCAAGAGCCTTGAGTTTCTTTTCATCCACAGCACCATGAACGCGCACGCGGTAGCGGCGTAGCCACGCATGCGCGGGCAGCTCCAGATGACGCGCAAGGCTGCCGTCATTGGTCAGCAGCAAAAGCCCTTCTGTATTGTAATCAAGCCTTCCTACGCTGACCACGCGCGGAAAACCGGACGGCAGATTTTCAAAAACAGTAGGCCGCCCTTTGGGATCTTTATGCGTTGTTAAAAGTCCGGCTTTTTTATGATAGCACCAAAGCCGCGTATCTTCGGGCCTGGCGATCTTTTTTCCATCGACATAAATGGGCTCATGCCCGCTGATATTAAGGGCAGGGCTTCGGATAATAACGCCATCAACGCTGATGCGCCCCGCCTCAATCATGCGCTCAATCTCGCGGCGCGAGGCCACGCCCGCCCGCGCCAGATATTTAGCCACGCGCTCGCCCGCAAAAGAGCTTGTTTTTTCGTTCTTTTTAGTCATGATGAGGATGCTTTTAGCATAAAAAAAGGTTGAAACGCTATGGTTGATTTTATGTCGATCGCCCTTGAAGAAGCCCAAGCCGCCGCCACGCGAGGCGAAGTCCCTGTCGGCGCTGTTTTGGTCGCGCCGGATGGCACGATTTTGGCCCAAGACGGCAACCGTACCGAGGAACTTGCCGATCCCACCGCGCACGCAGAAATGCAAACCATCCGCGCCGCGACAAAAAAGCTAGGCTCCCCGCGCCTTGTCGGATGTGATTTATATGTAACCTTGGAGCCTTGCGCCATGTGCGCCGCCGCACTTTCCCTTGCGCGCCTCCGCCGCGTGATCTTCGGCGCCTACGACCCCAAAGGCGGCGGAATCGAACACGGCCCCCGCTTCTTCACGCAAAGCACCTGCCACCATGCGCCAGAGGTCATCGGTGGAATCGAAGAAACCCAAGCGGCTGCGCTTTTGCAGGCGTTTTTTCGTGAGAGGCGGACTTGAAAACATTAATCTTGGTTAACGCGCCTTGACTTTCTGGGATCAAGAGGGCAGGATTCAAAGAAAGAGGAGGTGGGCTATGGATTATAATACGGAAATAGGGCTTGCGGCGTTGGCTGTTTGCGGCGTCATTGTAGGGAAAATAGTAGAGCGTGACCAAGCAAAACGTCAGCGAGAAAAAGAGAAAGAAGCTGGATCGCAACAGTTGGCTACATCCAGAGCAGAATGTAATGCCTTCCTCAAAAAACACCAATTACCCCTCATCTCATCTTCTAAACTTGGTTCTTAGGGATTAGGGCTGTTGTCCTTTTTACAAAAGAGCGTTTTTACTTTTTTTCTTGCGTGCTCTTTTATTTTTACAAAGTAGGATGAAAAGTGATCGTATGCTTCCTTGATCTCTGGTTTTTTCAAAGACTTTTTAAAAAACGCTTTTCTGCTGTCTCTTGTTGTGTAAAGCGTCATTAAGACCGCTGTGACAAATTGAGTACTTCTTACAATACCTCCAGAAACTTCAGGATATAGGCTTTTGAAGGCAGCGCCCACAAGCGCTGGCGCACCAAAAGCTCCTGCGACAATCTCTGGCCATTTCCAACGATTTGCTTTTTCTTGACTCTCAAGCTCTTTTCGCCGCTCCGTTACTTCTTTCTTAGCTCTCCAAAAAGCGTTTTCTATGGATGTTGATCTTTGTTCATATAGCATATTTCCTTCGGGAAACTGTTGATGAATAGACCTTTGTATGGAAAGTACAATTCTCAATTTTTTAGCGATCTCTTTTTCAACAGTAACCATGTCCTTGGAAGAGCTGTCACCTTCAAAAAGATCCAGTATTTCTTCTTTTTTATCAAAAAGATCTTGCTACACCTCTTCCAGCGCCAAAGCTATATTGCGCTTTTTCAGATCAATTTCGTTTGTTTGATTTTCTTCCTGCATCTTACACCCCATTGACTGTTGAAACTATTTGTCTCATGGAGCAAGTATATCAGAAATCAGGGGGTCATTTCGATTTTTCTATTACTTTCAATAGATTAGATTAATTTTGTGTTAATGTTAACCTTTCTTTACATAGAAAACGTGTGGTTAACGAGAGGGCATTAACTTTTCAAAGATGTTACTGACTCGCCCAAGTAACCCGATACAGCCAGAAAATATCTTCCCGCGCCAGAGTCTCCGGTGGGCGGTCGGGGTTGAAGGGAGATAGCTCGATCTTTTGCGCGCCTTCGCGGCCTAGTTTGCGGATCAGGATCTCGCCTTTGCGCGTTAAGACTCCCACGCGATCGCCTCGCCGCGGCCGTTCCTCCGGCGCTAAAATCACAATCGTGCCGTCACGATAGACAGGCTCAAGGCTGCGGCCTGTAATCTCAAGCGCAAAAGCGCGAGGGTCTTGACTGGAAGGGATAGGAATCTCATCCCATTTTGCAATCTCAGGCGATCCGTCTTCCATCGAGAAAAATCCTTTTTGCCGCGCTTCGCTAAGAGCCAGAAAAGGTATTTTGGTCGAGGGCCTCTTTTGCAATTCGGTCAGAGCAATAAAATCATCAAGCGAAGTTCCGGTCGCGCGCAAAATGGCCGCGATACTTTCCGTTGATGGCCAATGATTGCGTTTGTGCCCCGTGCGTTTGCTCGGATTAAAAAGAGTCGCGCTCAGACCCGCTTTCTTGGCAAGGCCCGAGGCCGACAGACCGTGCTTTTCAGCCAGACGGTCAATCGCGTTCCATAAAGTGGCATGCTGTAACATAGGCGGGTATCTTTCCTGTCTCAACGGTGCTAGGAATAATATCCTTTTTGCGCGCCAAGCGCAATCCGCCGCCAACAAAAATCTGGGGATAGAAAAGAGAAAGACTCTTTCAAAGAAAGGGTAAATCTTTTACGTCTTTTAAGAGAAGCCGGCTTAGAAAGGACGAGGCGCCAATGACCAAAAAAACAAGCCTTTTCAATCCTTGGACACAAATTGCCAAAATGGGCGATCCCTATCCTTTGATCCGCCCTCTTTTATTCAAGCTGGATCCTGAAGACGCCCATATGCTTACGGTTCAGATGTTGAAATATGGGCTCGGCCCGGGATTTTACGGGCCCGATGATCCTATTTTGCGCAGCACTCTTTTCGGCATGGACTTCCCCAATCCCGTTGGTCTTGCAGCGGGTCTTGATAAGCAGGCCACATGTCCTGATGCTTTTATGGGTTTTGGTTTTGGCTCTATCGAGGTTGGCACTGTCACGCCCAAACCGCAGGCAGGCAATTCGCGCCCGCGCATGTTCCGTGTCTCCGAAACCAAGGGCCTGATTAACCGCTTTGGCTTTAACAGCATCGGCGTAAGCGCCTTTGCCGAGAATATGAGAAAATGGCGCGACAAGAAAAACCGCAGCTTTAACCCCGTCGGCATCAATATCGGCCGCAACAAGGAAACAGCGGACGAACAGGAAGATTATCTGATCTGCTTTGAGCGCCTCGCGCCCTATGCGGATTTTATTACGATCAATATTTCTTCGCCCAACACGCCCGGGCTAAGGGATCTTCAAACGCTTGAACGCAGCACAGCGTTAATTGAAAAACTTGATGAGTTGCGCAAGATTCTGGCCCCGCAAATGCCCTTCCTCCTCAAAATCGCGCCGGATTTGACGCAGCAGCAACAGGAAGATATTGCGCAATTGGCCAAAGCAGGCAAAATCCAAGGCCTTATCATCTCCAACACCACGATACAAAGACCGGACACAGTGCCCGCAGACCTCGCCGCGCAGGAAGGCGGACTTTCGGGGTCGGCGCTTTTCCAGCTTTCAACGCAAGTGTTGTCCAACATGTACAGGCTGACAGAAGGCAAAGTCCCCCTGATCGGCTGCGGCGGCATCGACAGCGCAGAAACAGCCTATGCCAAAATAAGAGCGGGCGCCTCAATGGTACAGATCTACACCACATTGGTCTATGAAGGCCCCATGATCGTCGAAACCATAAAACGAGGTCTCGTCGAACTTCTACGCCGCGATGATTTTGCAAATATCAGTCAGGCCGTTGGCGCGGATCACGCGCGGCAAACGCCTGCGCAAACTTTTGAAGCGTCCCTTGCTCAATAGCTTCGCGCAGATCCTTCATCAGGGACTGGTAATAGAAAAGATTATGCTGCGTTAAAAGCATGGGCCCGAGTATTTCCTTGCAGCGGAAAAGATGATGCAGATAAGCGCGGCTGTGTTGCGTGCAGGTCGGGCAGGGGCAGGCCGGATCAAGTGCGCGGGGATCTTCAGCATGACAGGCGTTTTTAATATTGATCTGTCCAAGCGAAGTAAAACCACGACCCGTGCGTCCGGCGCGGGTGGGGATCACGCAATCAAACATATCCACGCCGCGCAAAACCGCGCCGATAATATCAAGCGGCGTGCCGACCCCCATCAGATAGCGCGGCTTTGCGCTTTCCATGGCGGGGACAAGCCTGTCAAGCACGGCAAACATGCTGTCCTGACCTTCACCGACAGCGAGACCGCCGATTCCATAACCGTTAAAGCCGAGCGCTTGCAGTGTTTCATAAGAGCGCAAACGCAAATCTTCATAAACGCTGCCTTGAACGATCCCGAAAAGCCCGTAGCCTTCGCGCGGCACAAAAGCCTGCTTGCAACGCGCGGCCCAGCGCATGGAAAGCGCCATGGATTGCTCGGCCTGCTCGTGCGTGGCGGGAAAAGGCGTGCATTCATCAAAAGCCATCGTAATATCGCTGTCGAGAAGCCTTTGAATCTCCATCGCGCGCTCGGGCGTAAGATGATGCATACTGCCATCCACATGCGAGCGAAACGTCACGCCCTCTTCATCAAGCTTGCGCAGTTTGGCCAAAGACATCACCTGAAAACCGCCTGAATCCGTAAGCAAAGGCCCGGGCCAGTTCATAAAAGCGTGAAGACCGCCAAGCGCGTGAATCTTCTCCGCCCCGGGCCGCAGCATAAGGTGATAAGTATTGCAAATAGCAAGCTCGGCGCCCGTGGCGGCTACCATCTCGGCTGTCATGGCCTTTACCGTGGCGGCTGTGGCGGTCGCCATAAAAGCCGGCGTTTCAAACTTGCCATGAGCACAGCGCACAACACCGCGCCGCGCCACGCCGTCCGTTTTTTGAATCTGGAAAGAAAAATTGCTCATCACTCGTCTTTCTCAAGCAAGGTCGCATCGCCATAGGAGTAAAAACGATAACCCTGTTTGATGGCATGCTGATAGGCCTCTTGTATAGCACTATAACCCGCAAAGGCGCTGACAAGCATCAAAAGAGTGGACTTAGGAAGATGAAAATTAGTCAAAAGCACATCCACAGCACGAAAACGATAGCCCGGTGTGATAAAAATAGACGTCTCGCCGCAAAAAGGATGAATAAGACCGCTATCATCCGCCGCGCTTTCCAAAAGCCGCGCAACAGTCGTGCCCACAGCCACAAGACGACGACCTTGCGCGCGCGCTTCATTCAGCGCGCGGGCCGTTGGCGCGTCAAGAAGGCCGCTTTCCGCATGCATCACATGATCTTGAATGCGCGCGGCCTTCACAGGCAGAAAAGTGCCAACCCCGACATGAAGCGTCAGGCTGTGAAGCTCTATCCCCCGCGCTTTCAGCTGATCCAAAAGCTGCGGCGTAAAATGAAGTCCGGCGGTAGGTGCCGCCACAGCGCCGTCCGCGCGGGCGTAAATTGTTTGATAGCGTTCCTTGTCCTGCGCCTCGCAGGGCCGCTTGATATAAGGCGGCAGGGGAACATGCCCATAGCGGGCGAGCTTTTCAAAAAAAGACTCCGGCCTTTCATCAAACCGGAGGAAAACCATGCCATCTTCACCTTTTTCCAGAACATGCGCGGAAAAATCCGCCCCGCAGGAAATAACGTCGCCCTTGCGAAGCCTTTTCGCCGGTTTTGCCAGAGCAGACCAGACCAAAGGCTCTGCGCTTTCCTGACGGTTGAGCATCATCTCAATTTTCACCTTGTCACGAAAACCGAAAAGCCGCGCCGCAATCACGCGCGTGTCATTCATCACAAGCACATCATCGGGCCGCAAAAGATCGGGAAGGTCATAAACATGCCGATCTAAAACCAGTTTGTTTTTGACGTATAAAAGCCGCGCATGATCGCGCGGCTCAATCGCGTGATCGGCAATGGCTGCTTGCGGCAAGGTAAAGTCAAAAGAGGATAAAAGCCCAAGGTCTTTTGTCATGGACGTTTTTCTACGGCGTAATTTGCCACGACCCGTCAGGCCTTAAACAGGCATGGCCAAAGCTTTCATGAGGCTCACCGCCGATCATGATGGTTTGTGTAAAAGTGCGGCAGGGCAGAGAGGGCTGGGGCCCAAGATAATTTTCTTCGACATAAACCGCCCGTCTTGGCGTATAGACCTCAACAGGCTGATAAACAATCTGCGGCGCTGACGGCGCAACATAAGTGGGCTGGTAAACAGGATAAGCGGGGCCGTAATAAACAGATCCTGTTCTACCAACGCCGCCCCGATAATAGGCGGCATCCGCCCGATCCAGCGACTGGCCCATGGAATGCCCCATCATCCCGCCCAGAAACACGCCCGCGCCGGTGGCGGCAAGCTGGCCTGAGCCTTTGCCGATATGGCTGCCCAGATAGCCGCCCAAAGCCATGCCCATGCCCGTGCCCCAAAAGGCCTTTTCGCCTGCCAAAGCAGGCGTGGAGCCGAGCGAGATCAGGCCGATCACAAAAGCGCAGAGACCAAAAGTTCGGATCATGTTAAGCAAAAAACCCCATATCATTTTCCATGCTTTACAGAACAGCTATGGCAAAACTACGGCGAAAGCAAGGAAAAAGGATTTTCAAGGCCTATTTCGGAGCAGGCTGCGGGTGTTTAAGCCGCTGCTGCGCAGACGGTTGCTGCGGCAGAGTCGGTTGTTCCGAACTCTGGCCCGAACCCTGACCCGGAATCTGGTTAGGAACCTTCATGTTCACATAAGGGTTGCGGTGAAAAATGTTGACCATGATTTCCTCCGAAAATGAAAAACTTGGAAACTATACCCATCATACTGCAAAAACATTAGTATTCAGTTGACAAAGGATACAATTTGAAACAATTTTTAGGCATGTTTTTGAAAGGGCCGCCCTATGGATTTTTTGACGGAAATTGAAGCGCTTGTGACCCATCCCGCTTGGTGGCACTGGGTTGTGATTGGTGTCGGATTTTTGCTGGCTGAGCTGATTGTGCCCGCTTTTGTCCTTTTCTGGTTTGGGCTGGGCAGTTTTTTGGTGATGGTCGCGGTGCTTGTGATGCCCGCGCTGCCCTTGGCCGCGCAGCTTTCGATCTGGGGTCTGTCTTCGCTTTTGATGCTGTTTTTGTGGTTTCGCGTTTTCAAACGCGATGCGCATAAAAGCCTTGTGGGCCGCGCCTCGGCAGCTCTGGAAGGGGAAGAAGGGCTTATTGTGGAACGGGTCGCGCCCTTTAAAGCCGGCAAAGTCCGCTTTTCCCGCCCCATTGTCGGCTCGGACATTTGGACTTGCATGGCGGATCAGGAGATCGAGATCGGCGCGCGCGTGCGCGTTGAGCGTATTGAAGGCAACAATGTTTTCGTCAAAAAAACCGGAGATAAATCATGACCACATCCCTTATTGTCGTTTCCGCTCTACTTATCTTTATTTTTGTCACGCTGCTCAAGGGCATCCGCATCGTCCCCCAAGGCGAGGAATGGATTATCGAACGCCTCGGTAAATATCAGGAAACTTTCGGCCCGGGCCTTAATTTGATGATCCCCTATATTGATGTGGTCTCGCAAAAAGTTATCACAAAGGATGTTCTTTTGGATGTGAAGGAACAAGAAGTCATCACCAAAGACAACGCTGTTGTCCTGACCAACGCCATCGCTTTTGTCAAAGTCACAAACCCCGTCAAGGCGGTCTATGGCGTTGTTGATTTTGCGGACGCCATCCGGTTTTTGATTATGACAACCTTGCGTTCCATCATCGGTGAGATGGAGCTGAACGAGGCCCTATCCTCGCGCGAGCTTATCAAAGCCCGCCTGCGCGAAGCCATCGCGGAAGAGGTGATGGATTGGGGTCTGACGGTACGCTCGGTTGAAATGCAGGAAATCAAGCCCTCGGCGGCTGTGCAACGCGCCATGGATTTACAAGTCGCTGCCGAGCGCGAACGCAAAGCCACAGTAACAAAGGCCGAAGGCGACAAACAAGCCGCCATCTTGCAAGCCGAAGCCCGCCTCGAAGCCGCCCGCCGCGATGGCGAAGCCCAAATCGTTCTGGCCGACGCCTCCGCGCAAGCGATCGAGCGCGTCATGAAAGCCTCCGCCGGTGCCGACAGCGCTCTGTCTTATCTGCTCGGCGAAAAATACATCAAAGCCATGACGCAGATTTCTTCCTCAGCCAACGCCAAAACCATGGTTCTGCCCGCAGACATCCAAGAAACCGTACGCGGCGTGCTGGGTAGAATTAAGGGGTAACCCTCCTTTGTCATTGTGAGGAAGTCCATAAGGCCTGACGCGGCAATCTCTGCAACATCGCCGAGATTGCCGCGTCAATTCGGCTTCGCCGACTTTCCTCGCAATGACAAGGAGGGGGGATTGCCACGTCAAGCCGGCTTTGCTGGCTTTCCTCGCAATGACAGTTTTTTTAAATGCTCTAAAGAAAACTATAAGGATCAACATCAATGTGAATCCTTATTTGGCGGGGAATGGCAACCTTACTTAGCCAATCGCGCATCCATGCGCCGAGATTCATCGATCGCGCCGCTTGCACCGTCAAACGATACCTCGTTTTCCCGCGCAGCAACATCAAAGGCGCGGGGGCGGGGCCTAGGAGGCGCAAATTATCATGCGGCGGCGCGGCGCGGGCCAGAGCGGCTGCTGTTTGCATCACAAGCTTGGCGTCCGCGCCCGCGATAACCAGACTTGCAAGCCGCCCGAAAGGCGGCAGGTGCCAGTTTTTGCGCTCCTGTAATTCGGCTTTGATAAAGCTTTCGCGCTGTCCTTGCACCAGAGCCTGCATCACGGGATGCTCGGGGTTGGTTGTTTGCAGAAAGACGCTGCCCGCATGTTCGGCCCTTCCCGCGCGGCCCGCGACCTGCTGCAAAAGCTGGTAGGTGCGCTCCGCCGCGCGCGGATCGCCTCCGCCAAGGCCCAGATCCGCATCAATCACCCCCACCAAAGTCAGGCGCGGAAAATGATAGCCCTTGGCCATGATTTGCGTGCCGATCAGAAGATCAAGTTCATGCTCTTCCATTTTTTGGATCAGCGCTATGGCGTCCTGCGGCTTTTGCATCATATCGCTGGCCATCATCGCAAACCGCGCTTTGGGAAAGAGCGCGACGGCTTCCTGCGCAACGCGCTCAATCCCCGGGCCGCAGGCCGCAAGCTTGCCTTCAACTTTGCAGGACGGACACATCTCTGTGCGGGCCGTGCTATAGCCGCATTGATGGCAATGCAGCCGCGCGGTTCGCTTGTGTTCAATAAGCCAGCTTGTGCAGGATGGACATTGAAACCTGAACCCGCAAGCGCGGCACAGAGTCAAAGGCGCATAACCGCGCCGGTTTAAAAAAAGCATGGCCTGCGCGCCTTGTGCAAAAGTCTTTTCCAAAGCATCCTTTAAAGGCGGGCTGATAAATTGCTCGGCCGACATGTTTTGCTGGCGTAGATCAACCAGTTTAATCTCCGGCATTTGCGCCTGTGCAAAGCGGTGGGGCAAAACCAGATGCCAGTATTTGCCCGCCTCAACATTATAAAGACTTTCCAGCGAAGGCGTGGCCGAGGCTAAAATAAGAGGCATCTTCCCGATTCGCGCCCGCACGACAGCCATATCGCGGCCATGATAAATAACGCCTTCTTCCTGCTTATAGGCGCCTTCATGTTCTTCATCCACAACGATCAGGCCAAGATCCCTGTAAGGCAGAAATAAAGCTGAACGCGCCCCCAAAATAAAACGCGCTTTGCCTTGCAAAATAGCATGCCAGTTCAAGCGCCTTTGCTTTTCACTTAACGCGGAATGCCACAAAGTCGGCGTAACCCCAAAGCGCTGTTCAAACCGGTTTAAAAGCGCTGCTGTCATGGCAATTTCAGGAAGAAGCACAAGCGCTTGTCGCCCGTTTTGAAAGCACTGCGCCAGCGCGCGCGCGTAAACTTCTGTTTTGCCCGAGCCTGTCACGCCATCAAGAAGATGCACGGCAAAACCATCATCTTGAACGGCCTTTGTAAGCTGCAAGGCCGCGCGCTCCTGCTCATCAGAAAGAGGAACGCCTGCAAAAGAGAGCAAAGCCTCTTCAATCTGATCTTTGGGCTTGAGCAGCCGCAAGGCCCCGCCATAAGCCATTTTCAAAAGCGCGCCGGGCGGCGTTAAAGTATAAGAAGCCACCCAGTCCATAAAAGCGCAAGTGCTGGCCGGCATGGGCGGCAAATCCAGCACTTCCTTGATAGGTTTAAGCTTTTCCGGCGCAACCTGACCCGTGCCTTGCCCCCACACAACGCCGATTTCTTCCTTGCTGCCAAGGGGCACGCGGACGAACTGGCCGATTTTTATAGCCAGACCCTCTGGGACAAGGTAATCGTATCCCGCGCCCACAGGCACAGGCAAAAGAACGCGAAGCGTGGGCATAGCCTTAACGTCAATCATGAGCTAGGCTTATACCAAAACCAAGCGAATCGCACGAAGGAGTTTTAAACCGATGAAATTTTTTGTGGATACAGCTGACCTGAACGAGATTAAAGACCTTGCCGCAACGGGTCTTTTGGACGGTGTGACGACCAATCCCTCGCTGGTGGCCAAGTCGGGCCATAGCAACTTTATTGAATTGATCCGCGAGATTGCTTCTGTGGTTGAGGGCCCCGTCAGCGCCGAAGTGGCGGCGACGGATTTTGAAGGCATGCTTGCCGAAGCCCGCACATTAACCAAGATCGCCAAAAATATTGCGATCAAGGTTCCTTTAACGCCTGCGGGTCTCAAGGTCTGCAAGATTCTTTCCGGCGAAGGCACGCAGGTTAATGTGACCCTTTGCTTTTCGCCCGCGCAAGCCATTTTAGCGGCCAAGGCAGGGGCCGCTTTTGTCTCGCCTTTTGTTGGGCGGCTTGATGATATTGGTCAGGACGGCATGGGGCTTATCAGCAGCATTTGCGAGATTTACGGCAATTATCCCGCCTTTAAAACAGAGGTGCTTGTCGCCTCGGTGCGCAGCCCCATGCATGTTGTGCTGGCCGCGCAGATGGGGGCCGATGTGGCAACTATTCCGCCCTCGGTGATCCGCCAGCTTTTCAAACATCCCTTGACGGACAGCGGCTTGGCGCAGTTTGTTGAGGATTGGAAGAAAACAGGACAGACCATTCCGCGCGGGTCGCAACCATAAACTTTCTTTGCGTTGACAAAAGCCGCTAAGGCGCGCGAAAATCACGCTTCAAGAGAAAGAAAGGGGAGGTGGAGCAGATGTCATCAGGAACGCCAACATCATCACGTTCACTCGTGGCGTTGACGCCTGAGACCATTCGCGCCTACCTTTTGGAAAACCCCCTTTTCTTTGAAGAGAACGCCGATATTCTCGAAGACCTCACCCCGCCTGCCAAACGCCTTGGCCAAGGCGTGCAGGATTTTCAAAAATATATGCTCAGCAAATTGCAGGATGATTATATCGCGCTGAAAAGCGAGCATGAGGATCTGATCGACCTGATGCAGCACAATCTCCAGCGCCAGAACCGCATGGGCGCCGCCATGCTGGCCCTGATGGATGCCAAAACTTTTGAAGAAACGCTGGCCATTATTTGTCATGAGTTTGTCACGATGCTGGATCACGCCGCTGTAGGCTTTTTCCTTGAAGCGGGAGGGTGGCTTGATCTTGGCGATTATGACGGGCTGCGGGTTGTCGGCCCGGGCATCGTTTCGCGCTGGCTGAACGGGCAGGATCTTGTGATGGAAGAGGTTCGCTGCGGCCAGAAAGATCTTTTTGGGGAGAGGTATCAATATGTCCGCTCCCAAGCGCTGGTGCGCGTTGTGTTGCGCCCGGGACTTCCTCACGGGCTTTTGGCGCTCGGCCATGCAGACCCCACTTACTACGCCACAACAATCGCCACGGAACAGGTGGAGCTTTTAGGCGGCATGATCGAACGCTGCCTTGGGCGGTGGATTAACCCCGCATAAGGGGAAAGTTTAAGGGATGTTGACGCCCTCTCTTTCGGATGATTTGCAAGATGCGTTGCTGGCCTATCGCAGTTGGCTGATCGGGCAAAAACGCGCATCCGCGCATACGGCTGCGGCTTATAACAGTGATCTGCTCCATTTTCTTTCTTTTATCGCGCAGCATCGCGGCGGGCCGGTGCGTCTTGGGCATATGGCGGATCTGGGTCTTGGCGATTTTCGCGCATGGCTTGCGCAGCGCGCGCAGCAAAGCACGGCAGCCACCCGCGCGCGAGCTTTGGCGGCGGTGCGCAGCTTTTTCCGCTGGCTTGATAAAACAGGCCGCCTTCACAATGGCGCGATCGAGCTTGTGCGCGCCCCTAAACTTGCCAGAAGATTGCCGCGCCCTCTTTCACAAGATGATGCGGCAGAGCTTATCAAAACCGCGCAGGAGATCCCCGCAAAAGACTGGATCGGCTTGCGCGATCGCGCGCTTTTTACGCTTCTTTACGGCGCGGGCCTTCGTATCAGCGAGGCTTTGGCTTTGCGGCATGAAGATCTTGCGCAAAAAGACCGCCTCGTGATTACAGGCAAAGGGCAAAAACAGCGCGTGGTACCGCTCATCCCGTTGATCGAGGTGATGCTGACAAATTATATCGAGGCCTGTCCTTTTCCATCCTCGCCAAGCCGGCCTGTTTTCATCGGGACAAGGGGCGCCGTGCTTAATCCGGCTGTCGCGCAAAGGCAGATGCGCGCGCTGCGGCGTTTGTTGGATCTTCCTGACAGTGCAACGCCGCACGCGCTGCGCCATAGTTTTGCAACGCATCTTTTGGCCTCCGGCGCAGATCTGCGCAGCCTGCAAGAGCTGTTGGGCCACAGCTCACTTTCAACAACGCAGCTTTATACGAAGATCGAATCGCACCAACTCGACGAAACCTACCAAGCCGCCCACCCCCGCGCGCGGATGCGGAAAAGAAGTTAGGAAATGTGTGCCGTGAAAGCGCGATCTGATGGAGCAGAAGCCAAATAGCGTCTTTCAAAATTAATGCGAACGATATATCTGGTCTTTAAGGGGATAAGTATTTCTGGCAAGTTCTTCCCGTACAAATATTTTACAGCATCCAAGCTTGTCCCGGGACAAACTTCAGCGGCGGGAAAGTGACGACTTTGCATGGCAAAAACAGCCAGTTCTTCCGTAACGAATTTGTAAGAATGTTGAACAAGATCTTTTGGGATTAATTCGTCACGCAGTTTTTTTCTTCTTGCCAGTGAGGATGCGTCCAGATTAAGCTTTTCTTTGAAAGCGGGATCATCAGCCTCCAGTCTTAAAATAGCGACATGGATTTCATGAAACTCATCTGTCCCGAACCAATCGGCCCAACGTGTGAATGACCATTTGGGTTGTAAGCCGGATAATATGGATTCGTTGCGTTCCATCCATGAAGTTCCGGCAAGTAAGGCCATGTAACTGGCGCGTTCTTCATCTTCACCATAGGCAATAAGATTATGCCGTTGAAGAAAGTCGCTAACACACACTTGAACTTCTGTTATGTTTGGATTTTTGTTGATCCAATCAACAACGGCTTGGAGTTTTGCGCCTTCGTGATACGGTTTTCCGACACTAATTCTTAGCCTTATACGAGAATAATCTCGCCAGCTCGCACCGCTTCTCACGCAAACTTTATATTCCTGACACGGATTCATATTCATCACATCACTCATATGTCTTAGGCGCGGTTGTTTTTATTGGAGCCGCATAGGTGCCCCATATTATTTCAAAAATCTTGCGTTGCGTGTCTGCAAATGTAGTATCACGGATAACAATAGCACGCTTCCCGTGTTGTTTCAGCATAGAAGCGACCTTGTCTCCGTATATAACCTGTGTGCTGTTGTGAAAAAACTTCTTGGGTACAACACGGTACTCGTTAAGAGGGTAAAGACAATAGTTATCCCCCTCTTCAATAAGGCAACGAAACCTAATACCGAGCCGCCGAAGACGGATCTGGCTTTCAATAACTTCTGGTGGGGAAAGTTTGTTGCAAATAAAAGAAAAAAGAACCTCTCCGCCTGTCTCCCGCAGCGTTAGAAAGACATCCTCTAAAACTTCAAGATACGAAGCGTTGCCGTCAAAAACCCGAAGCATATCATTCCTGCGGCGGACACCTTCATTGTCGGTAAACTCAACACCTTCCTCAAAAAACGCCTTAACAATTCTTGCTTCTGTAGCCGGTTTGGGGATAGCGCCTGTTTCGATATTTTGGACAGCTGTTACACTAAGGCCCGCGCGGGGTGCGAGGTCTTTTATGTCCCAGCCAGCCAAAACTCTGGCGGCGCGTATCTGCTTGCCTGTGGGCATTTTTGGCTCCTAAATCAAGAATAACTTATTATCAGATTATTTTTTGATGGTCAATAGAACGTCGTCAGCTACCTATAATGGGTAAGAATGAACCAAAAAAAGGTAGCAAAGGTTAATATTTTTATGTTTTGAAATAATATTACTTGATTGTAAATCAAGTTGAAGACGATTTCATATACAGAACTTGCTTGCTTTCAAGGAAAAAACCCATTACGATCTCAAAATGAGCTGATTGATAAACTTAATCCACGAATCATATAGGGGAATACAATGTTGGACTTTGAAACTATTTACCGAACCCGAGGCGAGGCCTTTGTCTTCAATATTCTTGGCCTTTGGGAACGCTCCACCCGCACCAGACACCCCTGCGAGATGTCCCTTGAAGATAGATGGGCCTATTTCCTCGCCCAAACGCAGAACAACACCCGTGCCGCTTAAAGAAAGACAACCTCATGACCATTCCCATTGATCCCAAGACCCGCCCTTCTGCTGATGAGATCTACACCCAAGCCCTCGAACAACTAGGCTTTGACAACCCGCCGCCGGCCATCTTGCGGCTCCTTTCTCAAGGCCTTAAAGCCTTGCGCGAGGCGGATACCGAGCCGCTTAATGAAAAAGAGTTTTTTTCTATCAACAGCATGATCGCCTATGTGGCACATAAGCAAAAAGTTTCCGAAGATTTGGTCGTTGCCATTCTGCGGGTGACCTTTGAAGTGGATGACATTAAAAGCTTGCCTTCCTGCTCGTTCCCAAAAGCCATCAACTTCCTTGTCGATCTAAAGATGAACAAGGTTATCAACTGATACGCTTATGACAAAGCAAGCCTTACATTGTTAGCTTGGCTGGGTTGATGCTTAACCAAAAAACTATCTATAAAGGAGCCTGAAGTGTCTATTATAAAGCTAAACCCTATTACTAACTATAATCACTTGAACATCAAAAGAGAAATCTTCCCTGATTACCAATGTAACTGTACCAAAGTATGGGCGGGTGATGACCTTCTTGTGATTTACAAAGCCACCGCTGAAACTATCCAGAAAATCCATGAGGCATCTTACACAAAAGATGCAGACCAAACGGTTCAAACAATTGCTCAACTTACAGCACACCATATGTCTGAAAAGGCCATCATAGCCGGAGCGCACACAGTCGTTAATTTAAAAGACAGATTTCATATTAGTGATGAAGTTTTTCAATCGGCAAAGGTTGCTCTTGGTCTTATAAGGCACCTTCAAGAACATCACCAGAAAAAGGCTGAGTTCCTTGTTCCCATTAACGACCTTTATATGGAAAGAGACGAAAAAACAGATGAAGGATATGAAAACTCTTTTAGGAAAGAAGCACTCGACCCTTATATTATTCCACCAAGAATATTATTCCACCAAGAATAAATGATCTTCTTCTAAAATATGCCGACATATTGCACCGCAATGTGTCGCTTCACTATTGTAGCGAGAAAAACATGGCGGATCGCTTCAAACGACATATAAAAAGCAAGAAAAAAGGGGAGAATGACAGGTTTGTAAAAAATGGAACAGACTGGGAAATGGTTGTTAACGATGAAAGAATCGTTGTTCTACACAATGATAAACCCAACTGCGCGGCAGGGAATGCCGCAACATTACGCGCCATAAGATATGAAATTACCAACAATAAAATAAGGGATAATTTCACGTCGCATATTGGTCTTTATCCTTTATGCTCGCGTCAAAATGTTCTGGATGGCTATAAAGTCGCGCATGCTTTTTATGGTCTCAATTTGCCGTCTTATTTTGCTTTCTTTGGACGCGCTTGTTTTGATAACATGGCGCAGGATTTGGGGCGTCCGCATGTACGACTTAGAGAAACGCCTCCTGTCAACCCAAAGCTCTAAGACAAGGATTTTTGAGAAATGAACATCACCATTCTGGCCTGCGGCTCTCGTCCTTGGCAATTATGGCGGGGTTATTGGGGGCTTTCTATGTTGGTAAATGACTCCCTTCTTTATGATAGTTTTGCCAATTATCGCACCCTTCGAAAAAGGCTTTCTGACAACAAAGTCGATCCTGCGCAGATTGAAAAAATTGTTATTTCACACGATCATTGGGATCACATCAACGGCTTATGGGGCTTTCTTCAGGAAAGCCGGATTGAAAACAGGCCTGTTTATCTACCTTATGGTACGAAGGAAGAAACACAACAGCGCATTAGAGATCTCGGCGGGAATCCCCTCATCGTTCCGGCACCTCAGAAGCTTTCAGAAGATGTTTTCCTTTCACAAACACTTGAAGGCGACTTCAAAGGACAAAAAGTGGCCGAACATTCTCTGGTTCTTCAAACCGCAAAGGGGATGATCCTTCTTGTTGGTTGCGGACACCCTGGTATCTTGAAAATGGTGCAACAAGCAAAGAAAGCTTTTTCTTCCCCCATTTATGGGGTAATCGGCGGGTTTCATCAGATGCATGATTCAGAAGAAAGCATTTCTCAATGCGCACAGGCGCTTGCGAAAGAAGGGGTTCAAATGGTTGCGCCGACTCATTGCTCTGGAAAACGCGCTGAACGTATTTTCAAGGGCCTTTTTTCTCAAGGCTATGTTTCTCTTTGTGAGGGGCAAAGACTCGCGCTTTAAGTGTTATTTTAGGCGATCAAGACATTTTTGCGCCTTGTCAGGATATGGCCGCAGTTATTGCAGAGATCCTGCAAGAAAAGGGAGCATGCTCACCTGCTGATCTCTGTGGCAAGGGCTTTTTCCTTGAAATCATCAAGCGCCACTGGGCTATGGCTTATGCTCTCGCCAAGACAGAGATTCATTAGATGGATGCCGAAAAAGATCCTAATTATCCCCACCCTCACGAAACAGTTTGCCTGTGCGCAGGACGAGAGAGGATTGCTGGTCAAGGAAAGTCCGGATCTGTCCGATGCGCTTGTCGCGGATCACGTTGCGGAAAGGCGAGGCCGGATTGATGGGATCTGTGATGTAATAAGAAAGCTGCAAGCCCTGCTGGAGAATAGTCTGGTGCATCACCGCCGCAAGGCCCGAGGCTAAAAGCGTGGTAGCGCGTTCGCCCACAGCCTGCTCGGCCAGCTGCAAAAGCCCTTCAAGCGCTTCCTCGACAGAACCGGAATGCATGGTTGTCATCACAAGATGGCCTGATGTGGCCGCGCGCAGCAGCTGGTTGGCGGCTTCAGGCGTGCGCATTTCACCCACAAAAATATAGCGCGGATGCCAGCGCAGGGAGCGTTTCAGCAAAAGGGCCCATTCATGGTCTTCTTTCACTTCGGTCTGATAGCAAAAACCATGTTCGTTATGGCGGCCCTCAAGATCATATTCGACCGGATCTTCAATCGTAAAAGCCACGCCGCCCAGCGTGCTGAGATAATCCGCAAGCAGGGAGCTGGCCGTGGTGGTTTTGCCTTGACCTGTCGAGCCGCAGATAAGAATCAACCCCTGACGCCGCCCAAGCCCCTTTAAATGCGGCACCAGCGGCGGCGGAAGGCCGAGCTTGTCCACAGCAGGGGGAATCGTGTTGATTTTCCGCAAAGCCGCCCACAAAACGCCGCCCGCCGTGCGCACTTTGGCGCCGCGCATGCGCACGCTTTCATAGGTGAATCCCATTTCATCTTCAACGAACTTAACTTTGAGATAATCGCGCAACTCATCAATGGCTGTCTTGAACTCCGGAGGAACTTCGGCGTCATTGCCGTCATCCTCTCTGGTCTTTTGCTTGTGGTAATGCGAGGTGCCGTTACCCTCAAGGCATACATAAAGATCGACAAAGTCAAGGTCACTTAACCGAGGTTCCGCCATAACACACCCATCAAGACCAGAAGAAAAAAGAAAGAAGAGATCGCCGAGAGTTTAGCCGCTGCCGTAGCTTTGCACAAGGCTCCCGGCAATGAGAAACCACCCGTCAATCAGGACAAAGAAGATAACCTTGAAAGGCAAGGAAATAACCGTCGGCGGCAACATCATCATGCCCATGGACATCAAAAGCGAGGCAATAACAATGTCAATGATAAGAAAAGGCAGGAAAACCAGAAAGCCGATTTCAAAAGCCCGCCGCAGCTCCGAGATCATAAAGGCCGGAATCAGCGCCCGCAGGGGAACATCATTGCTGATTTCGGCCTCGGTGGGGGGCGTCTGCCCGCTTTGGGTCTTGGCGTTTTCCTGAGGGTTGAACTTGGCCATATCAAGGAACATGGCAAGGTCTTTTTTGCGTGTGTGACGCATCATGAAGTCATGAAAGGGGGCAACCGAGCGGTTCCAAGAGGTTTCCTCGTCAATTTCGCTGTTCATCAGGGGGGAAATACCCTCATTCCAGGCGCGCTCAAAGGTGGGCTGCATTACAAAAAAGGTCAGAAACAAAGCCAGGCTGATGAGGATAACATTGGGCGGCGTTTGTTGAAGGCCTATAGCCGTGCGCAAAAAGGAAAGAACCACAACCACCCGTGTAAAAGAGGTGACCATGATGAGAATGGACGGCGCCAGCGTCAAAACCGTAATAAGGATCGTGATTTGAATCAGCCGCGCCGAGGTGGTGGACCCGCCGCCGAAATCAAAATTAACGGATTGCGCCAAAGCCTGCGACTGTGGAAGCCCGAAGAAAAAGGCCAGAGCGGCCAAAGCAAGAAAAAAGCAAAAGCGTTTCATGAGGGCGGCTTTGGCAGGGGTGAATCATCAAGCAGGAGATCATGGGAAGGCCCAAGAAGCAAGAGATATTCCCGCTCATCACAGCGCACCAAAACAAGCCGCCGCCGCCCGTCAAGCGGCAGGGATGAGACAACAGAAAGCCTTTGCCCCTGTTTGGCGTTTGATGTGGTCAGAAAAAAGCCGCCGCGCGCCGCAAACCATTTAAGCGCAAGCGCAAACAGCGCAAGCAGCGCAAGAACAACACTGCTTGCAAACGCAAAACGAAGCCAAGATACCGTCTCCGGTTCGGGACTAATCATGGCCCGCTATCCTCAGATGCTGGCGTCATGTTGTGAATAGCCTGCTCGCATGCGTCCAAAAGGGTCAAAAGGGTCGTCAGCTCGGGCAAATAAAGCTGTTGTTGTTCAATGGGCGCGTTCTGAACCATTTCACACATCACAGTGACGCGCTCATCCATGCCGCTCATATCGATGGCGCCGCCATCCTTGATCGTGGCTTCGGCGTTTAAAAAGAACGCGGCCAGCGCATGCAGCTCGTTGAGGGTCTCTTGAAGATTAAGGGCTTTGGGCATGAAAGAACGCTCCTTTACGAAGAAGGCGGCGGCGGGGAAGGGGCGACAGCTTCATTGGCTTTATAAACGCGGGCCATGATTTCAGCAACAACCAGCAGGGCTTCCGTAGGAATCGGCGTGTCAAGATCAAGCTGAACCAAAAGTTCCGCCAGATCGCTGTCTTCACGCACTTTAACACCGTGCGCAAAGGCAATATCCAAAATCTCACGCGCCAGCGCCGCGCGGCCCGAGGCCACGACAGAAGGCGGCTTGTCCGGCGCATCTTGATCCGCCCGCAACGCCACGGCCACAAGGGTATGATCGGCCTGTTTAACGGGCTTATAGGCAGGTTTATGATCCTTGTCGTAGCGCATAGGCGTAACCCTAGCTTTTTCATCTTTCCCTGACAACGTCTTTACGCTTTCTTTACCGTTTTGTTGCCAATCTGGAACAATCGGGATTCCAGAGTGGGTTTCATGCTAAAGTAAGAAAAAGGAATCACAAGGGAAGGACGACCATGGGATTTGGCGCGGACAGTGGCATATTAAGCCTGATGAAAGATCGCATGTCCTATCTGGGGCAGCGCTCGAAGGTGCTCGCGCAGAATGTCGCCAACGCCAACACGCCCAACTATAAAGCCAAGGAAATCGCCCCTTTTCGCGCTGATTTTGCCAAAGAGCTGCAAAGAATCAACCCAAGCATGACGGTGACGAATCCGGCGCATATCATGCCCGCTTCCATGGCCGGCGTAAATGCCGGCACAAAGCCCATGAAAAGCTATGAGGTCGTGCCCTCGAAAAATGACGTGGATCTTGAACAGCAGATGCTCGCTGTTTCCGAGACAACGATCGAATATCAGGCAAATGCTTCTATTTTCCAGAAGTTTGTCGGCCTTTTGCGCGCGGCGCTGGGCTCAGGTTAGGGGGAGGAGCTTTAGGTTATGGCTGATTCTGATTTGAATGCCGTGATGTCCATTGCCGCCGCCGGTCTTAGGGCGCAATCGCAGCGCATGAAAATTGTGGCGGAAAACATTGCCAATGCCTCCACAACACCCTCAACGCCGGAGGAAACGCCCTATCAAAGGCGCCTCGTCACGTTTAAAAATGAGTTTGATCGCGCCGAAGGTATTTACAAAGTCAAAGTCAGCGGCGTCAAAAAAGACAACAGCCCCTTTCTCCGCAAGTTTGAGCCCTCACATCCCGCCGCCGATGCGAATGGTTTTATCAACATGCCCAATGTTCAACCTGTTCTGGAAGGCATGGACATGCGCGAATCCCAGCGTTCCTATGAAGCTAATCTAAGCGTCATTGAAGCCTCGCGCAGCATGATCCTGCGCACGATCGATATTCTACGGTAAGAAGGAGTTTAGGCCATGGTGATGACGATACCCAATGTTCTTTCAGCCTATAATGCGGCCTCCAAAGCCGGGCAGGGGGCCAGCGCAGCCTCTTCGCAAGGGGCGTCTTTCATGGACTCGCTGAAAGGCTTTATGAATGATGCGGCGGAAAGCGTGCGGACAAGCGAAAATCTTGCCGCGCAAAGCACCGTCGGCAAAGCCGATCTTCAAGAAGTGATTTTGGCCGTAAGCAATGCTGAAATTATGATGCAGACCATCACAACCATCCGCGACAAGGTCATCACGGCCTATCAGGAAATCCTGCGCACAGCCATCTAAAGGCACGCCTATGAATGAAACAGAAGTCATTACAATCTGCCGCGAAGCGATCATCGTGATGATGAAAGTAGGCGGGCCCTTGCTTCTGACGGGGCTTGTGACGGGCATTCTGATCTCGCTGATCCAGACCCTGACGCAGATTCAGGAAATGACGCTGACCTTTATTCCCAAGATTCTGGCTGTGTTTGCGATGACTATGCTTTTGTTCCCGTTTATGATCGCAACATTGGGCGGCTTTGCCCACTCTTTGGCTGACCGTATTGTGCAGATCGGCCTTTCCGGATAAGCTCTGACGCATGCATTTTGATATAAACGCTCTTCTTGCGGGACAATTATTCGCTTTTATGATTGTCTTTGTGCGTCTTTCGGCGGGCATGATGATGTTCCCCGGCATTGGCGAGGCGTTTGTTTCGGCGCGCATTCGCATCATGCTGGCGCTTGCGGTAACGTTTCTTCTTTTCCAGCCCCTGACGCCATCCCTGCCGCAGATGCCGACGCAGACGGGGGAACTTCTTTTGTTGATCGTGCGGGAAGCCTTGATAGGGCTTTTTTTCGGCGCGATTGTCCGGCTTTTGATGGATATTCTGGAAACAACAGGGGCCATCATCGGCATGAATATGGGGCTTTCAAACGCCATGATCCTCAACCCCTCGCTCGGCGCGCAAAGCGCTTTGCCGTCCGTTTTTCTGGGTGTAGCGGCTATTGCGCTTATTTTTATCACGGGCCTTGACCATCTTCTTTTTCGCGCGCTTTTAAACACCTACAGGCTTTTTCCCGTAGGGCAGCCTCTGCCTGTCAGCGACATGGCGCAAAGCTACGCCGTTTTGCTGGCGCGGTCCTTTACCATCGGCGCGCAGCTTGGCATGCCGTTTTTCGCAATGGGCCTTATGGCCTATGCGGTGGTCGGCATCATGCAGAAAATGATGCCGCAGATTCAGCTTTTCCTGATTTTGATGCCGGCGCTGATCTGGGCGGGACTTTTTGTGCTAAGCGCCAGCGCCGGTATTATACTGACTTTGTGGCTGGCGACGTTTGACAATATCCTTGTCATGACCTTTTGGCGCTAGGGGGAACAGCGGGCTATGGCGGAAGAGGCCGATAAAGACCAAAAAACAGAAGAGCCGACCTCAAGGCGTCTTGATGAAGCGCGCGAAAAGGGCGACCTTGCCATCAGCCGCGAGGTCGGAGCATGGTTCGGCATTGTTGCGATTTTAATCGTGGTGACATGGTTTTTCACGATTCTCGCCCGCAGCATGTCAAACGCTTTGGTTGTGTTTTTGGATCATCCGCATCAGATTGCGCTCACGGATGGCGGGCTTGTGAGTGTTTTGCTGGGGGTTTTAAGTCAGGCTGTTTTTGCGCTGATGATAACCTTCGGCCTTATCTATCTTATGGCGGTGTTAGGTTTTGGCCTTCAGACAGGTTTTTATTTCGGCACGGAGAAAATCAAGTTTGACATCGGCAATCTTTCGATAGCCAAGGGCTTTAAAAAGATTTTCTCGCTGAACGCCGTGGCGGAGTTTGTCAAAGGCTTTTTCAAGCTTGTGGTTCTCGGCTATCTTTCCTACCGCGTTTTGATGCCTGTTTTTGGGGAATTGCCCGCGCTTTCCGGACTTCCCATTGTGGGCGGGATGGATTTTCTGAGATATGAAACCGCCCATCTTTTGATTGTTCTTTTGATCGTGGTCACGGTGATCGCTGTAGCGGATTTTCTTTACACGCGCTGGCGGCATTATCAAAATCTGCGCATGACCAAGCAGGAGGTTAAAGACGAATACAAGCAGACCGAAGGCGATCCCATGGTGCGGGCGCGCCTGCGGCAAATCCGCCTTGAAAAAGCGCGTCGGCGCATGATGGCCAATGTCCCGCGCGCCAATGTGGTGATTACAAACCCGACCCATTATGCCGTGGCTTTGGAATATAACAGCGCCCGCATGGCCGCGCCGGTCGTGATCGCAAAAGGCGTTGATAAGGTGGCGCAGCGCATAAGGGAAGCGGCGCAGGAGCACGCCATCCCGCTTGTCAGCAACCCGCCTTTAGCCCGCGCTTTGTATGACACGGTGGATCTTGACGACCCGATTACGCCCGAATATTACCGCGCTGTTGCGGAAATCATCTCTTATGTGTACAAGCTTAAAAATAAAACCCTTTGATGAGAACAGTGATGAAAAAGCATTCTCTTATTCTGGCCTCAGCCTCGCCACGGCGTTTGGAGCTTTTGCAGGCGCTTGGTCTGGCGCGGGAAGATTTTGAAATTGTACCGGCCTCTATTGATGAAACGCCGCTGAAAGGGGAAAAACCAAGACAGCTTGCGCAGCGTCTGGCTTATGAAAAAGGACAGGTCGTGGCGCTGTCTCATCCGCAGGCTTATGTTTTGGCCGCCGACACGGTTGTGGCTTGCGGGCGGCGCATCATCCCCAAAGCCGAAAGTCAGGAAGACATCAAAAACTTTCTGAAACTTTTGGCAGGCCGCCGCCATCATGTTTATACAGCAGTAGCCCTTTTTGCACCCGAGGGCCGACATGCGCTGAAATTATCGGACAGCACGGTGATTTTTAAACCCCTGATGGATAGCGAAATAGAGGCCTATGCCGCTTTGCAAGAGGGTCTGGGCAAAGCCGGCGGCTATGCCATTCAGGGACAGGCGGCCAAACTGATCCGCTTTATCTCCGGCTCTTACAGCGGCATTGTCGGGCTGCCTTTATATGAAACAGCGCTGCTTTTAAAAGCTTTGGGATTTACGCCATGAGCGAAATACGCATCACATGTGACCGTCAGAACGGCCTTGCGCGCGCGGCTGTGTGGCGGGATCGCCAGATTTCGGATCTTTATATTGACAGCATCGAGCATCCCGACCTCACCGGCGCGCTTGTTTATGGTCGTGTGGTGCGCGCTTTGCCTTCAAGAGGCGAAGTATTTGTCGATGCGGGGCTTGAGCGTCATCTTTTCCTTAAAAGCACGGCGCGCGCAGGCGCGTGGGTTACCGCGCAAATCCTTTCCACGCAGGATGAAGGCAAAGCCTGGCGCGCGCGCCAAGTTGACAATCAGGATCCAAACCTACCCCCCACGCCGTGGATGAGGGCCGTGATGGATTTAAAAAAAGAAGATAAACCCCAGCTTCTTTTTGAAGATTCGCAGGATTATCAAGCCGGCCTGGCGCTGGGCTTTCCTTGTGAAAAAGCAAAAAACCCCCATCCTGATCTGGATGAAATGATTGAGGGGCTTCTCAACCCCGTTCAGGATTTTTTGATTGTCGAAAAAACACACGCTTTCACTTCTATAGATGTCAACGGCCCGCTTGATAAAAACCCTCTCAGCCTGAATCTTCAAGCGGCAGGCGCGATTGCCCGTCTTTTGCGCCTTTGCAATATAGGCGGCCTTGTGGTGGTGGACTGCCTTAAAATGACGGCCCGCACAGAAGGCCCCAAACTCCGTCAGGCTTTCGCGCGCGCGCTTGAGCAAGATCCCGCAAAACCGCAAGTCTATGGCCCCACCCGCCTTGGCCTGATCGAGATTGCACGCCCCGCGCGCGGCCCCTCTTTGCACAAGATTTACGGTAGGGTCTGATATGGCAAGCACGCAAACAAAAACCTGTCCCTTATGCGGAAAACCGGCGGATGAGGCGGCCCATCCTTTTTGCTCAACGCGCTGTGCGCAGATAGATCTGGGCCGCTGGTTGAATGAATCCTATGTCATTGAAACGCCTGTTGAGGAAGAAACCCCCAAAGAACCGCCCGCAAACTGATGCCCCTAAGCCCTCCCCCCTCGCGGGGGAGGGTTGGGTGGGGGGCTGAAAACATGTCATTGTGGGTCAAGCCTGACGGCTTTCCGCGCAATGACAATGAGCTGCATCGTCATTTTTTGTTTTTTCTTTTCCTGATATTTTTCCAAGTTTTTTCTTTGCCTTTGCTACCTCTTTTTGAGCAGCAGCAGCTTCATCACTATTCAATACATTTTTGAGTATTATTTCATTTTTGATTATATTTTCTATTTCTTCTATTGATATTTGCACCTCATCAAATAATCTTTTTATGTTTCGACGTATGATATAATAAACATCATCAGAGGCCAAAAAAGAACATATTATGTATTTATTTTTTATTTTTATCTGGGAGTAATATCCCTCCAACATATCGCGTTCTTCGCCTTCTTTACTGATAGTAAATAGGCATTCCAAATCCCGTTCATTTCTGGGATTCAAATCCATGAAATTGAATTCATACACAAGCTCCCTATCAATGGGTCTTGTATCAGTCAATCTGTAAAGCTTCCACGTTCTTAAATTAGTTAAGATAATCCACCTTGTGTTTGTATCAGCACCATATTCTAAGGCTTGTTTAAGATGTTTGTCATTCAGCTCTATAGTTATGCCTTTTGCTTCTAACATGATGCGCACTTTTCCGTTTTTATCTTTAATCGCCAAATCACAATATGAGGAGTTAAATGCTTTTTTTATAGCAAATTCAGATGTAATGTCTGTGTAAGGATCATATCCTAAAATTTTATCTAGTATTTCAGAAATGCAACGAACCGTATTAGACTCATCGACTTGTCTTTCATTGAGAGATTGAACAAGCTTTTGCATTGCTTTTAGGTTTGCATTTACTCGTTTCTGAAATTTTGCAGGAAAGCCCATTTTATACCCCTCTTTTTATTGTTGCACAAAACACCAACAATCCAGAAAGACTGGTGGCGAGAGGTTGACTACTATATTTACGAGAAAATAGTTCAGCGTATTCAACATATTCCGCTGACCTCTCGCCGCATAGCGAGAGGCTTGTATGTCAAGCCAGACACTCGTAAATAAGGGTAGTCACACCCCAACAGAGACATTTCGCCCCTATTAGTTGTCATCCTATCGTGCATATGCGCTACAAGTCAACGGACTAGTGATGGCTTGCTGCCCCACCCCCCACCTAAGCCCTCCCCCCCTCGCGGGGGAGGGCAGATTCTGCCTTGTTCTTTCAAGGGGGCATCTGTAGAGTACCTTCCCATGAAACGTTTTATCTGGCTTTCTCTGGTTTTATGCGCTCTTTCGGGCTGTGCGCGGCTGTCTTCGTTCTGGCATTCGGTCTGGGACGAACCACAGCGGCCCTTTGTGGTAGGCAGCACCATGCCCGAGACAGAACGCTGGTGTTATCGCTCGCTGGGCCGCATTGAATGCTATAAAGAGATTCAGGATTTTCCGCCCGATACGCTTTTTACGGTAGATCCCCCCTCGCGCCAGCCCATGAGCCGTCAGGCCTATGAGGAAGAGCTGGCCAAAAAAGCCCGCCAGCCGGAAAAGAGATAGGCTTGCAAGACACTCAAATCGGACTATAGTGCGTCTTTACAAGGCCAAAACAGGAAAGGTTTTTTATGTTTGACATCATAAGCAGCGCTTTTGCGCAGGAAGTTCAAACCGCCGCAGCGCCTGTCGCTGGAACCATAACGGAAAGCGGCAATGTTTTGTGGCGGTTTGCGCCGTTTTTCCTGATTCTTGTTGCCTTTTATGTACTTTTGATTCGCCCGCAGCAAAAACAAGAAGCGCAGCATGAGGAAATAATCAAAAAGCTGAAAAAAGGCGATAAAGTCATCACGCGCGCCGGCATTGTCGGGGTCATCACCAAGGTTGAAGGTGAGCATTATGTGCTTGTTGAAATTGCCAGAGGGGTAGAGGTGAAAGTGGTGCGCGCCACCATCACCGGCCTTGTGGATGAACGCCATCCGGCCAATGAAAACAAAGACAAACCCAAAAAGATTGAACAAGGCAAGGACTAGATAAAAACGCATGCTTTATATTGAACACTGGAAAGAAAGACTGATCGTCATTATTTGCCTTCTGGGCGTGCTTTATGCTTTGCCCAACGCGCTGCCGAAAACGACTGTGAATTGGCTTGGCGAACATATGCCGTCCTTTTTGCCGCATCAGACCATCAATCTGGGGCTTGATCTGCGCGGCGGCTCGCATCTGCTTTTGGAAGTGGATCTGCAGGCCATGATGGATGAACGCATGCGCAGCTATCTGCAGGATGTACGCGCAACCCTGCGCAAAGCCAAAATCGGCTATAAAACGCTGACTTATAAGAGTGGCCGCGTGACCTTTGCGCTGGTGGATATAGCGCAGCAAGATCAGGCGAAAGAGGTCATACGCGAACTTGACCGCGATATGGCCATAAGCGTGGATGGCGATCGCTTTACGCTTGCGATGAAAAGCACGCAGCTTGATGAAATGTGCCAAAACGCCATGGAGCAGTCTATCGAGATCGTGCGCCGCCGCATTGACGAAACCGGCACGCGCGAGCCTTCCATCCAAAAACAGGGCGATGACCGCATTCTTGTCCAGCTCCCCGGCATGGATGATCCAAGCCGCGTGAAAAACCTTCTGGGCCAGACGGCCAAGCTGGCTTTTCGTTTGGTTGAGCGGCCTGATACAAATCCCATGGAGCCCGTGCCGCTGCATGCTGAACGTGTTCCTGCCGCTGCGGAAGAAGCCGGCATAAAAAGCTGGATCGTTGACAAGCGCATTATGGTTTCAGGCGATATGCTTTTAAAGGCGCAGGCGACTTTTCAGAATAATGAGCCTGTCGTGGCCTTCACCTTTGACCGCCGTGGCGCGCAAGCGTTTGGTGAAACCACGCGCGAAAATGTAGGCCGTGCCTTTGCCATCGTTCTTGACAACAAAGTCATCAGCGCCCCCGTGATCCGCGAGCCTATTACAGGCGGCAGCGGCGTGATTTCCGGAAGCTTTTCGACACAGAGCGCGCAGGATCTTGCGTTGCTGCTCCGCGCCGGCGCGCTTCCCGCGCCGATCAAGGTGATTGAAGAGCGCACAATCGGCCCGGGCCTTGGCGCGGACAGCGTGCGGGCAGGGGGCATTGCCGCCGTTCTGGGGCTTGTGCTTGTGATGATCTCGATGGTTCTTTTTTACAGGCTTTTCGGCCTTTTTGCCAATATAGCGCTGCTTATCAATGGCGCGCTTCTTTTCGCCCTGCTTTCCTTTTTGCAAGCCACTTTAACGTTGCCCGGCATTGCGGGCATTGTTTTGACGATCGGCATGGCGGTGGATGCCAATGTGCTTGTGTTTGAACGCATACGCGAAGAACATAAAAGAGGCCGCTCCATCATTCCTGCGATCGATCAAGGCTATAAAAATGCCATGTCTTCGATTACAGATGCCAACCTCACAACATTGATCGCGGCGGTTTTGCTCTTCATCTTCGGCACCGGCCCCGTCAAAGGCTTCGCCGTAACGCTAAGCCTTGGCATCATCACCTCAGTCTTTTGCGGCACCATGGTCACGCATCTGATTATCATCTGGTGGACTCAGCTTAAAAAGCCGAAAAAGCTGCCGATTTAACCCCCCCTTGTCATTGCGAGGAAGGCCGCCGCAGGCGGCTTGACGCGGCAATCCCTGCAACCTCGCCGAGATTGCCGCGTCAGGCCTTCCGGCCTTCCTCGCAATGACAGTTTTTTTAAGCCCTCCCCCCTTGCGGGGGAGGGTTGGGAGGGGTTCTAGGGTATAGACCCATAAAATGGTTAAGCTTTACAGGGTGGCTGGGGCGTGATTCAAAGGGAGGAACCCTTTTGGAGGAGGCCGCTGATGAGCAAACTATTCTGGCTGAGTGAAGAACAAAT
>Ga0123354_10001297_pt1 | contig 29756 bp, 19 predicted proteins | sample TergutLab28metaG_2_FD_97872 | JGI IMG/M metagenome (GOLD analysis project Ga0123354, IMG submission 97872) | Labiotermes labralis P4 segment gut microbial communities from Petit-Saut dam, French Guiana - Lab288 P4 | ecosystem: Host-associated > Arthropoda: Insects > Digestive system > Gut ... | reverse complement strand
TAAAAGCAGCGCCTGCTAGGTTCCAAAAACTAATGAATTCTGTATTGAGCGCGTGAACTGGGACGCGCTGTTTTGTTTACTTAGACGATATTGTGATATGTGCAAAATCCGTGGCAGATCATAATATTAAACTGCGTGAGGTAATAGATAGGCTGAGGACATACCGACTGAAGCTGCAGCCGGAGAAGTGCGAATTTGTCCGAAAAGAAGTAAATTACCTAGGCCATAAAATAACGGAGGCTGGGTAAAGCCGGACCCCAAAAGGTGGCTGCAATTGCGAGCTAGTCGTCACCCACCTCAGTGAAGGAGCTGAAAACATTTTGCGGGACGACAAGTTATTATCGCAGGTTCACACCGAAATGCAGCAGAATTTCTTTCGCCTTTCACAAACTGTTGAAAAAGGATGTTAATTTGGAATGGAAGCCAGAGCAGGAGCACGCGTTCCAACACTTGAAAGCCAAATTAACTAGCCAGCCTATTCTCCAGTACCTGGATTTTTCTAAAGAATTTATCCCTACCACGGATGCCAGTAACGCAGGCCGCTGGGGAAAGATTTTCCAGTTGTTTATGGTACTACGAGTTTGAATAAAGCAGAGATTAACTCTACTACCAGTGAAAAGAAAATGCTAGCAATAGTGTGGGCAATTAGGTACTTCCGACCTTACTTGTACGGAAGACACTTAAAAATTGTAACTGACCACAAACCTTTAACTTGAATAATGAATGTTAAAGATTCGCGACTCCTAAGATGGAAGATCCACTCAGTGGAGTTTGATTATGAGATAACCTACAAAAGGGGATACCAAAACACGAACGCCGGTGCCTTGAATAGGCGCGTTACCGCCGAAGCTAAGGGGGCAGTACAAAGTTAGATGAGGAGACCAAAAAGCAAATTCTGTATGAATTCCATGATGCACGAGTGGGAGGGGACCGAGGCATGAACGACACGTTCCGGGCCATTAAATCTCAGTACACGTGACCGAGCATGAGAGGGGACATAGAAGAGTATGTGAAACAATGTAAAAGTTGCCAGGTAAATAAGACGCTAAAACCGAAAAGGAAAGCGCCTATGGAAATAACGTCTACTGCCAACCATCCCTTTGACAAATGTTATCTGAACATTGTAGGCCCGCTTCCCTCTTCGGCCACGGGTAACAAGTACATCCTAACCTTTCAGGATGATTTGAGCAAGTATGTGGTAGCAACCCCGATTGGCCAACAGAACGCCGAGACAGTATCTAAGGTCTTTGTTTCACAGATGGTATTAAAATTTGGAACCCCCAGCATAGTGCAGACTGACCAAGGTGCTAATTTTGTTAGTGAAGTGTTCCAAAACACATACAAATTGTTGAAAATAAAGAAAATTCAGTCCACAGCCTTTCACCCGGAATCGCAGGATAGTACTGAAACAAGTCACCGAGTACTTGACGAGTATCTTCGGCATTACGTGAAGGAGGACCAACCGAACTGGGACGAATGGGTACCCTTTGCCGCTACGCGAATAATAACTCTGAGCATTCAGCCACAGGATACACTCCCTTTGAATTGGTGTTTGGACGCCCCACTTCCCTAGCGACTGCTCTAAGAAGCGGGCCATCCCCTCAATACAACTATGACATTTACGTGTCCAAACAGAAAGGGCGCTTACAGACAGCTCGCCATGTAGCTAAGAAGAACCTGACAGTAAGGTTCGAAGCAAAGACTACTATAAGGGAACTGAGGTGGTGAAAATTGAAGTGGGACATAAATTTTTACTTTACGATGAGACTGTGGCGGGGTAGATCTCGATCTTGAAAATTGAGCTCCTAATGGATAGGACCTATGAAGTGGTAGAATACGGTGAATGCTACAATTAGATAGGGACGTAAGCTGAAACAGGTCACGTGAACAGGCTAAAACCCTTCTACTGAAGTAGGGGAGATTGTCGGGAGAGCGTAAGCACTACGTCCATTTTTGTTACAAATGGCACCCCCACCAGGTTGTCTTGGTGCTGCGGATACTGTCTCTACTGGCCACCGTGACCTAGGATATGGTTTGGAAAGGTTCGACGAATCATCCGGCATGTATTATGAAAGTTTAGGAGACGCTACTTAGTACATCACAGACTGATAGACCATTGTTTACCTTTCATCCAGACCGATAGCTAGCTAGTTAACCACGATAGAAAATCACATAGCAAAGGTTCTGGACGGGTTGAATGCAATACGTTATTTTGATAATGTAATCAATAGCACAGTTATTGCGCACCAGGGGATCCCTCACCACCAAATTGTATCACCTCACCTGATAGTAAATGCCCTCATGTGCAGCAGTCCATCTTTCTCTCCCCTTCACACTGAGTAAAGATTCCACTCATTTATTTTACAGAATTTGTGAAGCGCAAACACACATCCGTGATAACGCGTTAGGATATGTGATTGTATTACATTTTCTAAACAAAGGAACTCAAACAACAGGACTGAAAAAAAACACAAGCGGTTTAAACACCACGCATATTCTACTGTGGCGTTCGTCATTGCAAGTGTTATTATATCTATAGTGCATAAACTGTATATGTATTTAAGGAAACACTGCTGCAACGCCCCTCGTCCAAGGATCGAACTCAAGGTGCTAGGTAAAATACTACCACCGCCAGATCTGAGCAATCAGGGAAACACCGTCAACATAAGAATAAATACTAGCAATGACAGTCTAGCTGTAACCCCTGAAGCCATCTCCTTACAAGGTAATCCTCAGGTGACGACGGAAAACCCGAAACGATGTAAGGCCCCGTGTAGCCAAATCATATTATTACACAGCAAAACAGAATGTGAGCCCACTTAGTGTGTGAAGTGGACTCTAAATTAACGGGGTTGGTGTTGCATAGTTATGCCAGCATGCACTGTATTACTGTTTTATCGTAATCATTTTAGTGATTTGTATTGCCATATGTTATTGCAACTCTTAGAGTGTATGTTACATAGGTCGAGCGAATAGCTCTAAGAATTCTGTAGACACATGCCTACCGCCATGGCAGAGCGGCCTGGAGTACATGGTCAACCCTTATCCTGCTAACATAGAGAATATGGTGAGCTCCGAATAAGGCTAGCAAAGGGCAGATGGGATTTAACTCTGCATTTGAAGGGTTAAGCACTTAAGGCGACCACCGATCACAGGTCCCGTCAGTTGACAGTGAATCCTTCATACTCTTCGTGAAACCTTACATTGCATCATGCAGTCACTCTCGATCAAGCAGTCTCTGGCACGAGATGTCCCGAGGTCATCTGGCGAGTCCGGCGGCAGCAGTGGTGCCTAATTAGTTTCCTTTTCTTGTGTGTAACTTCTAATTATTAGTAAAGGCTATCAATTGAAGTTTGTGAAAGTTACACTGCATAGACATTACCACTCCCTCCTTCTAAGAAACGAAGTCGGATCCACGACCTAATCGGACAACATCTGAGATACACCCGATTACAGCATTTTCTTCGGTGGATACAACAATACTGGTGAAGAAAACCACACAACAAAATGAAAGCAAATATTATGGTACACTCTGTAACAAATGGACAAGTACTGCAAAGTCTTCCTGGGTCAAAGGTCGGTTCATTACAATTTGCTAATAAAAAATTGTTAAAGTATACAATGATTCTGAAGTCTTATATTGTCTTTCCTTTAAAGCGCAATTTGCCACTTCACACCTTATCTGGAGGGAGTCACGGCACATTTGAACAAAGGCAAGTTTAAACAAGTGTTAGTCCAAGGCATCATTCAGCTCCTGTACTCTGATAATATCTACACTGAACAGTCTGAACTGTAAATGAATTGGGGATTCAGTTCTTCTGAGATGTGATGCTGTGTCAGTGTTGTTCAATGTTTTGAAGAAGCACGGAGCATTCATCTTCCAGGGTTGATGTGTACAAGGCATGCATTCCATAGTATTAAGAAGTGACAAACATCATTTGTCAGTTAAAATAAGGGTCGTGTATCACACTCACCTAACAGAACAAAATATGTGGAAAGACAGTGGAACTTTGGGATGCAATACCTTTTCATTCTTCTAGACAAGTACCATTGTTTCAGAAAGATCTGCTGCCTCCAACTTCAGGATAAATATATGAAAAAAAAAGAACAAAGGATTACTTCACAGTTTGTGATGTCATGCTGTACGGAACACAGCGATAGTCATGCACACAAAGATAACGCTCAAAAATATGTGAAATTCCTGTCTTGTAATAGCTAAATAATATCTCAAAGCCCTTGTCAATGACAGAGTTTGTGATCTCAATATAAACCATTATCATTTATAATAAATAATTTTATTAACATTATTTTCTTATACCTATACATTTGACTTTGCTGCACACATGCTCTCTCTCTCTCTCTCTCTAAAAAGAAAAACTGTGATGCCAATGCACAATTATTAAAGAAGTTGAATATTACAAACAATATTACAATTTTTAAGCTCACTTATCACACAGAATACAAAATATAATTCCATCCCAAACTTAAATATCTGACCTTGCACTTTATATACAACAAAATTATTATATCAGTTAAGGTTATGATGAAATAAATGTATTAAAATATACAGCAAAATATACAAACTATATGAATACTACAACACAAAATTATGAACACACTATAACACTCATTCCATATAAAACATACACAAATTTGGTATAAAAATACATCAAAACAATGGAGGAAAAAACATGATTCACACAGAAAAATGACGCAGCAAACAAGACTGCCATTTCAGCATACAATAGTGACATTCTCTCTGCAGCATACGATGTCACTAACAGCCTCAGAGAGAAAGACACACACAAACACACTCACTCAATATTCTTTGGCATACACTTAAATATATATATAAATATCAAATATATGGTGAAGTACACACACAACAGCATCCACTTCCAATACCCACTGTGCAGAGTCTTTTAAATGGGCCCCTTAAACACATCCTGAAATAACTTCAAAGAAAAGAATAAATCCAGAGGCAATCCATCTACATGAACACACCGCCACAATGGACAAAAACTTCCAAACAGATGGTTCTTCATTCTGTGTAACATTACCAGTCCTGCAAATGGCAGACACTTAAAACCATTTGCAGCATCCTAGGAACAGAATATGTGTGTTACTAATCACACAGCTTGCACAGTGACCAACCAGTTTTCTCTCAACTGCCAGCAACACAAAGTGTCTTCGTAAGTCAGTCTGAGAAAGTTGGTAAAATATTACTAAAAATACGTGTTTAAGTAAGAATTTATAGCACACAAGGCTTGATTTTCTATGTAACTGGGAGTCTACTGGTGTTAAAACGGTTCAAATGCTTGGGAATGACCCCTGAAAAATCAAAATTGCTTACAGAAAAATTAAGAGCAGATTAAATTCAGGGACTGCATACTACAATTTGGTACAGAATCTTTTGCCTGCCCATTACTGTCTAAGACTATACATATTAAAATATACAGAACTATATTTTTGCCTGCTGGTTCATGACAGTAAAACAGTTCTGACATTAGGGCAAGTATGTAGGCTCAGAGTGTTCGAGAATGTGGTGCTGAGGAAGATATATGGGCCTAAGAGGGATGAGGTAACAGTGGGGTGGAGACAACTGCAAAATAAGGAGTTTCATGAAATGTACACCTCATCAAATACTATTCAGAACACATGTGGAGCATGTGGCACACATGGGGGAGAATACAAATGCATATATAGTTTTGGTCGGGAAACCTGACGGTAAGAGGACACTTCAAAGACTTAGGTACAGATAAGAGGATAATGTTACAATGTACTTCAAATAGGATAGGAGGGCATAGACTAGAATAACCTTGCTCAGGACATAAACAAGTGGAAGGTCTCTTGTGAAAACGATAAAGAACTTAGAGGTTCCATAAAATGCAGGGAGTTTCTTAACTAGCTGAGGATGTGTTAGATTCTCAAGGACTCTGTTCTATGGAGTGTGTTACACTTCATGTATGTTTGTTATTGCTAAATGTTCCAAGTTAAATGTTACTGCCAGTTGTGCATGCGGGGTGTTGGGGAGACGGTCTGGGAGAATGAGCGAGACCGTGTGAGCAGTTGGCGGTACCACTGTAGCATTGTGTCAAGGTGTCACATTGACTGGCACAGCTTCAAAGAAGCGGGAAATGGGAATAGGTAGTGCATTCCTCTGAAATGATGACACATCAATCACTATGCAGCATAGAAACACAAACACACAAAACCATATGAACAAATACCACAAAATATGAAAAAATTTATGTTGAATGTTGCAGGACTTACTCACACAGCAGTACAGTTTTACACAAAACCCAGCTGCAGGCACACCACACACCATCCAACTACACAACATTCAGTTTTCACTTCTTCGGTTCACATCAGAAGCTGAACCCTCAAAGAACAGATATAAATAAAATCAAGCAATATCTTTATCTAAACATGACTTGACTCAACACTATTACAGAATCCTTGGTGACTACCACTTGGTCAAGGTCAGAGTGGTTCTCATCTGTCAACAACAGTAATTCTTTTCAAAGAAATGCGATATCCAAGTTCCAGTACATTACACGATTCCAACCAGAGAATGCAACGTATGCTGGTAACACAGAAAAGTGGACAGTTTGAAGTTGGGGTCGACATTTATGTCAATTCTTGTAAGTACCAGAATATGGGAATTTACCATACAAAAGAGAAACTTACACACAATGCTCTTCACTGTAGCAAAATATGTCAACACACAGAACACAGAGCACCCAAGCTGCTTCATGTGCAAAATACACAAACTCAAATTCACATGCACCTAAGTGTCTTTTGTACAAAGAAACCAACAATAACCATGACAGTAAACACAATGAGTTTCGTTGTTCAGACACAGTGTAACAAAATCAAGTTTTTTTTTGGCTCATTCAAAAGTGGCCAGGACCATAGTAACTGACAGCACAGTCTTCTCAGACAGGACATCATGTTGTTTGATAAACAGAGAAAGAATGAAATCTTAAAGCAGCCATGTGTGCAGGCAGATTGTTTACAGGTTTGAGTATAAGTGGCATATTATAGCATTAGGAGCATAATTGACACTATAAAGACAAGTTGTTGCAACAAGCAGCATGAACCTGGCAACATCTGACAATCTGCACCATGGTAGGTTGACAAACTTTGGTTCTAGCATTGTGACAACTCACGTAAATAAAATTTTGACATACAGTAATCCCTCATTTTATGAGTTTAGTTCACACCTCAAAAAATGTTCACAAGTGGAACACTTGAGAAACGAAAATTAATTTCCCATTAATTCCTGTATAATAAATTTTAATTGGTTCAAAATGTGAAAAAGTTTGTGCCAAAACATACAAATTTTACCTTAATACGACACAGAAAGATACCTAGTGTAAAACAATATTCCAGATCAATTACTACATTCAAATAACACTTCTAACCAACAACATATGCATAAACAATAAAGGTGTGCACAAAATATACTACCCTCATTACAAACTTGGTACACAACAACTCCATAAGATTTTTCAATGATGCAGAATGATTAACACTTGGAACAGCACGAACTTCACTACACAGAGAGACGTCACGATGCTGCTGCTGGTTCAGGCCGTCAATGATCTGCACACTGAAGGGATTCTGGGAACCAGTGACAGCTTAGGCGAGGCACCACACAACACAATCAGTACGTGTGAGGAAGGACCTTGTATGGGTAAAAACTGGCTATCAAATTGCAACATGTATAACAATTTGCACATGATGTATAAGCAAAACTTCATAAACCTAAATGCTCAAATAATGAGGGATTACTACATAATACATACACCTTACTTGTGATAAATATTAATCCATATAATTATCACTGCCATTACTGCATAAAAAAAGGAAATACACTCACAATAAGGGAGGAACAGACTCAGTTTAACAGCAATCTGACACAGCGTGGCTCTGAAGATTCAAATCGTCTGTGACAGGGCACTGTGTCCGAGTAAAAGCAGTTCCCAACATTTGAAACAACTGCAGTGCCATCGGGCAGTCTAAGGACAACAAGCTGTCTCACTCCTCTGACAAGTAACCAATAGTGACCCTTCTTACAATACATATTTCTGTTCATTTTTTCACTTTTATTTCCTTTCATTCATGTAAACTTTTTCATTAACGCTGTATTTTGTTTCGCTCTACATTCCAACTTTCATTCCCAGCCCTTCACCACTAGCCCACCACTTGCACCTGTGCAACACAGTCAACCCTACTGAGTGGCTATTTGTCTTGGACGGCTTGAACCTAAATATGAAGGCACTACAATTCTTACAAACATCAGGAACCACACACCCTACAATTCTTACAAACATCAGGAACTACACACCCAATGACACAGTGTCACTTCCCGGGAGACTCGAATCTTCCACACACTTTGGCTGTAAGTTGAGCTGTGTTAACTGCCACAAGAACCATCTTACAATACATTATTGTATAGTGTCAGCTAATATCAGAGTCGCAAAACCGTGATAACCTAGGATATGATGCCGTGTAGTTCTGCAGACAGGCACAGTAGCCCCAGTCAGCGAGTCTGACAGTCGCTGTGTTCAGCTGTGCAGAAGTTTAATGCTGCCTTGTCTGAAAACATCAGGCCAAGCACATCTATGTATATTTCTACCAGCTTAGCAGTGCTTCCAACTTACATTTGCAGGTCTACATCCCACCCCCCTCCAGTTCCCATGCTTGTGCCTGTGATTACACCTGCTGTGTCCACCTTAAGGATACATCCTCAGCAGGATCCACATTTCTTCTACCCTGGTAATGGACACTATGAATTCTACTGAAATGATGGTAGAAAGGAAACTAAAAAGACATTTCAAGTGACTGCAGCCAGGATGTGACAGCTTGCTTCATGGTGGTGTATCAAATCACTTGTCAGCAAGGTGCTTCTGAAGGAGTCAAAACAGATGGAGATCTCAATGAGCACAATACTGGGTGGGAGACTGCAAGGAGGGGGAGGTCCATAATCGTCCCTGCCACAGTGCTGTAACACATCACAAGTCTGGTTAACAGTGTAGGGCCCAGTGATTTCCTCTTAAGACCTCTTACAAAGCATCTGACTAGCAAGCAATTTGCAACAGATGTCGATGTGAAACAAGCTGTCACCTCCAGGCTAGACACTGGAAACCAGTTTATTCTATGTTGGGATACCAGCCTTGGTACCTGCGCACATTTGTTCTTTATTGGTTAAATCTCAGCTGTGACCACATAAAGTTCTGGTGTGTGCCCTCTGCTGCCATTCACACGCCACATATATACAAAAGTCAAAATAAAATTCGTGGCAACAGTTCTTGTTGCCTTATCTTTTGAAACATCCTGCAAACATATCTACCAAACTGCACGGCAGCACACCCAACACTCAGCATCACAAGAACATCACAACTCATCAATATCATTCAAGGACACTCTAGCACTGTGTAGTTGCCCTGTACATGTCACAACTACTTGTTTGATATTTGCAAGGAAGAATCTAAGCTACATATATATATATTTATGATACAAGAAACACTTAAAATTGATACAAAATGTTTGTTCTATATAAATTATCAACTTGTCCCTATACAACGGACTTCAAGTGCACTTATTCTGTGACTTATTTGCCAGGGGAGGAGGAAGAAGGGGGATAAATATTTAAATCTTAACTCTCCCAGGTTTAAATTCTCTCGTTGTCAAAACATATCTATAGCGATTATCGCTGGCTGCATTTTTTGCTTCGCCCTCGCCTTTGTAACCACCCTAAGTTCCTGCCCCATAACATCAGGGTGCCAAACAATAAATTTAAACGTTCAGTTAGTGACAGAAGTACGTAACTATCGATGGAATTTTACTCTCAATTTCTGAACATTTTCTTCAGCTTCACTACACCTCCTGATATTCTCTTTCTATTACATTAGAGACCACATGCCTGCAGACTTCATTGGACCTTAATTCCATACAACAGCACTGCCTGAAACACTCATCTAAAAAGCCACTCACCAATCATTTAAGAAACAGGAGTCAACATATTATGGATGAAACTGATATATGGATCCTTGGTAATGTGCCTTGATAAACCCTCTAAAACACCTGATACCTGTGTAATCATGTAACTAACCCTCTGTCCTCTCTCTGTTCCACTTAAACCTCCCAAAAGATTACCTGTTCTGAGAAACTAACTTTCATCTACTTCAGAACCCTGTAAGTGTAGTCCAAAATTTCATCCTGGCCCTCACTGCCAAATTTACAGTTTTGATGAAGGAAGCACTGCCTTTGAAACACTGGGACTCGCCAACCCAGAGACCAATGTTACATTGCAGGAGACTGAATCGTTAACAGAACCCCCGTATGAACCTCACACTTCTTCAACACTTACTTTTATCAAAGTTCATTCCCTAAAATCATGAGTTGTGCCCTCAACATAAGACAGCATAAAAAATTTGCATATACCATTCTGAACTCCAGAAGCAGTAACACAATGATTTGCACAATACATGTACATGTCTAACAACTGTGAAACTTGAGTTGGTATTTAGGATGTGAATAACAGAAATTGGTCTGAAATCACAGCGTGAAAAACCCGTGATAGACGAAATGTGTTTCATGAAATTTTGATAATGCTCGCAGTCCCAGGTTAAAATGTTACTATGTGTTGGTACGTGACGGCACTTGCAACACCGACATAAAATGGAAATCACGTGTGCCAGATGTCAAAAAACTATGGGATATAAGGCTTCAGTAACTTAACATTGCAAGAATTAAGGCTTCTTTCACAGTCCCCTACACGTGGTACCGACATCTACTGACTGCATTCAACACTTCCAAGTCTTAAAATCTCTATGCAGTATAATAAACACAAAACTCAACTCCACTTTTAGCTTCCTATCAAAAATGTATTCTACTGAACACAATGTTAATACTGTGGCTACAATAAACTGACTGCACTGCTGCCTACTGGATAAAACGCAGGTACACAAGACACACTGAACAAAACTGCATACGCTGTTCCATTTGTCTTACAGCAGTTGATACAACTCCTAAAAACTTTGTGTATGGCAACATTCAATGCTTTTCCCTATTCATCATTATCTTTCCCTCTAAACCAATTTGGCCTGCATCAACCAGCCCAAAGAGTCTGTTGCTTGTGAAGGTTATCACATAATTATCACTACCAACATCTGGCAAATACAATGGCTAAGACCACTGATGGCAAAAGTATAACAGATACAGAGAGGAAAACCTATGAGACTTGCTTTTCTGGCCTCAGTACAGTTCAACAGCAGTCTGTTTGCCAAATAAATACAGACAAACACAATGTACAGTATGTTTAACAAATAAATGCATATTATTACATAATGTACAGTATGTTTACACAATAAATATATAATACATAATGTACAGTATGTTTACAAAAGAAACATAAATTAATACATAATTCGTGGTATGTTTATGCATAAAATAATACGGACTTTTTGGCAACTGCCTCTCGTGCAATTTGTAATAAATACCACAAACCACTCTGCTCTGTCAGTAAGGACAAATGTGTGTCTGTACACATACCATACTTCATTAAAATAACCATGTAATGAGTTTTGGTCATAGCACTCAAAACTTCCACATTCGTACGTTCAGTTAATAACACTTCATTTGCAGTAATTACAGTTCATACACGCCTTTAGAAACACACTATAGTTAGAGACACTGACAGAGCTCAACACACTGAAAATGTTTCAAAACTGGAAGATGTACAATTCAACTAAAACGAAATCCTGGTCACTACACAGTCAGTTTTAACTTTTGGAGTGGTGATGGTGATGAGCATTCGTCTTCTGGGCTTTTTTCTTGCGGGCTGCCAGCATATCGTAGAAGGGGTTGTGACTGATGCTTTGCCTGTAGCACAAACATGCAAACACACATTCAGGGTCGTTGAACATTACCAACCACGCTACCTGTTATAAACTTACCAATGTAAACCGTGATACTTCAATGGTTTGTTCAAAACATGTCACTATGAAGATGACCTTAAAAATTCAAAATATGTTGGGAGATAAAATAAGAGTTGTCAACAGTGAATTCACGTGCATGTGGGTTTTTAGCAGGGGGAAGGTAATAGTGTGCTGCGTGGTCAGGGCTACAGATGAGTACACAGCAATGGTGGAAAGGTGACTAGCAGGGGAACAACAAAGAAACTATGAAAAACCTGCTCCAGTGCTACACTGTCCAGCATGAATTTCATGTGATGTCAAGCAGAACTGAACCCAAGGCTCTGTGGTGAGAGTCACCAGTGTCTGCCTGAACTATGAGAAACTGAATATGCAATTTGGAGAACCAGAAGCTCCACTCTTTACTTTATCACCTCATAATGCTTACCTTCCCTTACCTTACTAACTACAGCCTATTGAAAGAACACATCCCATTTTTCACACATTGCATTTCCATATTTCATTTACATTTAAATTATTACAAATGAGAGTGTATGGTCATGATTTATTGTTACCAATACAATTCTCATGAACACCGGAATCTATTTGCAATGTAAAAATGCGTATTTGGTTCCAAGACCTTATGAAATAGTAGTAACAAAAATAATATAACCCCCAAAAGCCCAAAAAACATGCAAGTTAAGTTTAGTAACAATATAAAACAGTACTCATACATAAAAAACAATCAACCTCACTTAACAAAACGGACAGCCTGAATGGGCTACATTGAACAGCAGGAGGGTGGCAACGCTCAATGGCCAGCCATGTGGTCTCTTCCAGACACGACAGACTCAGTTACAAAATGTCAAAACAATGACAAAAACTGGTGACCATTATGGTCAAATTTCTCAACCCTGCAGTTCACAAATTTTGTGACCTTTATGTACAGTATAGGACTGCTCATGGTATGTTCTGCTGTGACCATGAGCACTCAAAACCCGCAACCACATTCCCAACCACAAATTCACTCACCTCACGCATTTGATCCACTCATCTTTCTCCTCTGGTGTCGCAGCAGACATTCGATAAACCGTGTGTTTGCCTGTAACAGTGAGACACATGGCAACAAATGTCTCCTGGGACATGAAGCTGTGACCTTGGGCAAGATGTTTCATAAAGGACCATAGTGCCTGAACCTTCAGGGTCAAGCAGCTTCATCCTGACAATAAAGGCAATATGACCCTCTGAAAAATCAGGGACTACTTGCCCAGGGATGCAGCATCACATCCCAAATGATCTGTACCTTCAGCAACAACAATGTGAGAACCTCACATGTCACAAGGAACATATTATATGCAATACAGGTGTAGCCAGAAATATAAAAATGCTATGAAATGCTACAGCAAATCCTTACAGGTAAAACTTCAACCAAAAACAGCAAGCAAAGCTGAATTAGTTCACACAGCATTACTTGGACTGAGAAAAAGTCAAAAGAGTAGTTTGAAAGACTTGCATCTACATAAGAATAATGTCAAGAAAGATGTAGTGCAGAAGAGAGGAAAAATATGCAAGGAAGATGTAGAGAATGGGAAAGACAGTGCTTGGTTGATAGACAACTCACATGAAAGTGGAAAATGGGGGAACAGGATGTGCAGGAGGAGGAATGGACAGCAATGGTGAAATCAAATTACCACCTTCTCAATCAACATGTATCCAACCCATGACAAGGCCTCTCTTTATTAACTGCATCCTCTCCTTCCCAAATCTATTTTGTGTACTTCTGCCCTACTGACACATGTGGGAACTTTTTTTAAAATTTGGTAGGCAAACATTTTGGTTGCCAGAGAATGGTACATCAGTATTTTCTCATTTCCATTCACCCACCTACCTGCCTTATCACAAGGTAAATGGAGGTAAATTACACAAGATGTGCAAAACTGCACCCTGGCAATGCTTAATGGACAAACTCAACACAAACCATGTAGCAGACATTACAATCTCCCCCAGGGCATCCAGCAGAAAGGCACAAGTTCTACTTGACTGCTGCCTTCACTAAACTTTACAAACATGAGCACACCACTTGGAAAAATAAAGGCACGGATGAAAGGACAGTATAAAAATGGATTTTACACAAATAGGATGTGAAGAATAAACTAGATTAATCTGGCTCAGGCCAGGGGCCAGTGGCTAGCTCTGATGACACAACAATGAAACTTTTAATTCCATAAAATGTGGGGATTTTCTTGACTACCAGAGGAACTGTGTATTATCCTTCCAAGAAAGTCTCTGGGCAATGAAGTTAGTTACTTGCTGTAATTTGAACATGCTTGGACAAGACCAAGAAAGACAACTGGCAGAGTGCTTCAGGCAATATCTGCTGCATGCCTCAGAAAACACAGAATTACTCTGGTGACCAACAGTAGCTGGATGAGTTTCTTCTCAGTGTTCTTCCTGACATTTATTTCTCAGGAACTACTTCCTACATTCTGCATCCCTTACTTATAAAGCATTTCATTTGTAAGTCAAGAATTGCATGTATAATCCAAGCATCTGATCTGAAGAAATGAAAGGCGAGGAAGCAACCTTAGAATAATCAGTTATTAAACATGTCTCAGACCCCAAACTGTAAAGATATCCATTACAAAACAATATAAGGTGCAATGTGATGCACAGACGTTCTAGTGCAAATCATGAATATTTTTATCTACCACTGCAACAAGAATTTCACTTACCTTCAACCACTTTGCCTTCACTGTCCGTCTTACAGGCTTTGATGAAGTCTGAGCCACTGGCATAGAGCTCGAAACAGTGGTGTTTATTTCGATCACTTACTTCTCGAACTTGAATATTCTCTAGGGGGATAATACCACGTGGTTCCTTGTCTGTTGTGTATTCAAAATAGTACAGGCAGTTGTCATTCAAGATAAACCATCGCCTTTTCCAACTCTTATAACGTCCACCTGTAATTCAAAAAGACAATAAAAGGAAAACCATGAAGAAGATATATAAATAATACATGACCAAAAGATAAATTATGCACCACACTAACAACAAATTTTTTCCACAAAATTAGCTATTGCAGGCCTGATTACAACATCAGTGGTAAATATAAGGCAAGAGTGTCCCTGTCTGGAGCATACACACATAATGGAGGTGCAGGCACAACTATACTCATTCTTAACTGTGGCACCAGATGGAGGTAAAAACCTATGCTGCAAAACATACCCCCCCCCCCAAAAAAAAAACCACAAACACAAACAAACAAACAAACACCCTCAACTACAGTGTGGCAGAAGCCCAAAAGTCTTGTACAGGTAATATCTTGTTGGCCATCCAAAACCCAAACATATATCCATCTTTTTAAAGTCAAATTTGTAACTCGAACACAAAATACTGCTCAGAATTGTTACATATTTTGATGTTATTTAACCCTTCTGGTACGATACATATACCAGCCACACATTTCATCACCGTTTAGTGAGACAAGCAGATTTAACCCACAGCTTCAGAGAAATTTATCCTGTCACTGCAACAGCCTTAAACATCCCCACGACTTACAAGTCAGTACATGCTCCCACTTGTGAGCAACAGCAAAACTACTGATGAAAGAGATGAGAGATAGACAAAGGAGATATAACTGCAAAAACTAATTAATACTATGTTTTGTAATACCAGCAGCAGTTTGTATAATAAACAACTAAACTAGCACTTAGTTAGCTTATTTGGAATGTACTATGCACCATTTATGAAATGTTTCCTCCATTTTCTCCATTTTTAAAAAAAGTTCATAATTTTTATCTATACACAATAAAATACTATGAACACCTCTCAAATATGGAAAATATAACTACTAATGACAGTGGGGCAGCAGTTGCAAAATCAATTAATTCATTTTTGTTCTTGGTGGGAAAATGATAATGGTTTTGGAATCAGACTAAAATTTAACTATACTGCAAAATGGTTACATGGGGCAAAGAGTTTCAGTGGCATTAGAATCTGCATTCTTCAGTGAAAAACCAGATGACTGCAGTAAACAATCCGAACATCACATGGATCATAACCTGAGGTTCTTACTGGGTCGAGTGTTAAGTCGACAGTTTTGAAATAGACACAATGTAGTTATGCGAGCAGGTACCAATATTTCAGAGGACACTACTGCATCTATCTTCTGTGTTGAAGATGGACACAAAATGTTGGTCCAAAACCTTGACACTTATCTACAAGCTATACGCCATCATAACCAAGCAGACTGTAGTTTATGCAAGGACTAAGAACATATTTATGATGGTAACGACGAGATATACGCAAGCAAAACCCTTTCACAGTGCCACTGTCAGTGTCAATGGCAGAGGAACAAGTTCGACTCAGTAAAACACTCCAAATTCTTCTGTAGAACAGTACAGCCAACTAAAAGGGTAGCTAGTATAGAGTATGTTATAGCAAGATTACAGATAGTGTACCATGTGATATGTCATTCAAACAGGACCACAGGGACACTTAGAGAGCTCTACTTCTGGATTTCAAACCCCATAAATACAGGCTAAGTGCAAACCATTACGGTCAAATGCTTCACAAGTTGCCACTACGATCAAGCACAAACATCACAGTAAACTCACTGATGTCATCATACTGCCACGTGACAACTCGTGTTCCCACATCACCCAGAGTTTTGAATCACTGAGACCAATGCAATGGGAGATGTTTAATATTCTGCATACAATATAACTTTATATTACCATGTAATTTTCACATCTTTGAATCACTAAATAAAAACTTTCAAGGCCATACTATCATGTTGGATCATGACAGACAGGAGACTGCATTTCTGCCGTTTAGGTAGCCGCTAAACAAACTCTTTGAAAATTTAGGTGCCAACTTGTGCAGCAAAGTCACCCTGTTTAAATGCCTCTCTTAATTTTTTTACACACTGCAACACCTTCACCTGCAAACATCCTTGATGCAGATTCAGTTGTGCATGCCTTATGTCACAGGAAATACAGATTATCTTGTGAGCACAACTTACCCTGCTTCCATAACCAACCTTCCTTGTCTGGATTGAAAAATGTATGCATAAGGTCATTACCATCATCCTCTGGGATTTTGAATGGCTCAGTCTTTATACTCTCATACAAGCTCTGCAACACAGAACAGGCAACATACATTCAGTGAGGCTTGGTCAACACGGTGCACGTTGACAAGTGGCACCACTTACCAAAATTACACAAATACAGTAAGGCCCCAACTCACACGGGCTCGAGTTTCATGGACCTAAGGACACAGACACACAGGTATGTATCCCCTCCCCCCCCCCAACCTCCCCTTTTTCCATTTGAACAGTTTGGGCACATCAGTCTCTAGTCATTCCTTTATCTATTAACCCTTTAGAGACAAAGTTACACTGTTTTATTTAAAGATTCAGTCCATACCGTGCAGTAAACAGACACTGTCTTTGTTAAAAAACCAGTCAGTTGATGCTGTACAGGGAAATAATAGCAGTTTGTTCTGAGATAAATAAAACACACACACACACACACACTATATATATACAGTGTAGGCAGAATGTAGAATTTTTTAATGTTAAACCTGGTGGTGCATCAAGTAACTAGTCTGCTTTAAAAGATTAAACAACTGAAAGGCCTGCAGAAAGACATAAAATTCCACTGGATCCCATCCCACTGTGGGCTTGTGGGTAATGAAATGGCAAACCACTTGGCACAGAACCAAATAACAAAAACCTAACATCTGTGCATGAATTATCGTTCCATTCTGCCAAATTGCAAATCAAAAAAAAATCCATGACGACCTTTCAAGATATTATGCCAGCAAAAGCCAGGACAAACCCTGGCACAACATGGTAACTGGGAACAGAAATATAATTCCCAACTTTACAAGAGGAGATGAAGTGGCAACCTTTCTACTAATCCCTGGCCACAGTTATCTAGCAACTCAATTATACTAACTGTCAGTTTATCCATCACCACTGTGTGTCCGGTGCAGAGAAGATAACCAGTAATGAAACAAGATAATCTTCCAGTATGCACAGTTCTAAACTCAGGGAATACTTGGTCACATGTTAAATTAGGGATACTAGAAGACAAATGGAAGTACCCCAGGTGTTTAAGCATTAAGTACTACTACTATAGCAGTAGTAGTAGTAGCAGTAGTAATTAGAGCCAAAGACACAGGGCTCATATATATTATAATGTAACATAAGCCACCTAAAAATTCTGGGTTTCAGAAGGGTAACACAAAGCAAGTTCCATACTGAAGAACCACATTTATGCAGTGCCTGTGAATTCCATTGCTCAAGTGCATGTGAACTGATATATATATATATTTTCTGTGTCTAAGGAAAAGAACTGCAATAACACTGGTCAACAAACTTTATCTTCGTTTTTGTCCCACTAACTTCAATAGATGAACTTAGCAGTACTTTTTATGCTGAATTCAGATATGTGTACAGAATATTTTTTATCAGGCAGGGTTTCAAAGATACAGAGGAATCTAAATGTGTAAAATAGTACTTTACATGCTCATGAAACAAGCTGAAACTTTCCTCTAAAATGTAGAGGTGTATGAATTTTGCTGGTATTTGGCGTCAGGTACATCCCTCTTCAGTGTCCAGCAATAGTCTGCCAAACATACTTGAGGTCACTTGCCTTGGTACCGCTTTTCCATAGCCATAACGTCTTGGTGAAATCTTTCACCGTTTTCATTGCTGACTTTGCCGAGATTTTCTGGGAAAAAATCCAAGAGTGACTCCAGAAAGTGGATTTTCAGACTCATATTACATCCCATAACTTTGTACAAAGTCAACAGGTCCAGCACAACATCCTGATAGTTGGCTGCTTTGTGAATTCCTAAGAAGCCCTTGCAAATCCTCTTAAATGACAACCATGCATTTCTTTCAGTCTCACTCAGGTCTTCCTCCAACTGTCTGTCTTGCATCAGTTCCCTGATCTGCGGTCTTACAAATATACCCTCCTTGATTTTTGCGTCACTCACATTTGGGAACTTATTCCTCACATATTTGACTCCATGGCCAGTTTTATCCATACCTTTCATAAAGCTTTTCATGAGGCCCAGCCTTATGTGCAAAGGGGGCAGAAAAATTTTCTCTGGAAGAACAAAGAGGAGGATTGACGACATTTTTCTCCCCTGGCATCAGTGATGTTCGTTAGGCCACAGTTTATTTACATAGTGATTCTTCTTGTCCTGGCTGTCCCACTTACACAGGAAAGAGCAGTATTTTGTGTACCTGAGGTGCATTCCAAGTAACAGTACCACAACCATGAGATCACCACATAATTTCCATTTAAATTCATCATATTTAATCTTTCCCAACAGTAGCGTCATTCTTTTGTAAGTTTCCTTAATGTTGGCTGCATGAGCCAAAGGAACGGAGGGAAATCTATTTCCGTTGTGGTGTAGAACCACCTTCAAGCTCACTTTCAACGAATCAATGAACAAGCGCCACTGATCTGGGTTATAATCATGGCCAAGAACTTCCATAATGGAATATCACTGCAAAACACGACACCATCTTCCAGGGAGAAGAAAACTTTGAATTCTTCAAGGCGCCCATGGTAAAAGCACACCGTAGTGTCCTGGCGCAGAAGATTCCAGCCCTTTAACCTGGAGTGAAAGGTGTGGGTGATAGAGAAATTCTGGAAACATATTTGAATTCAGCGTCCAAAAATACATTAGAAACAGACATTTTTCCTCATGGGACAAAATCTTTGTTGACCAGTGTAATTATACTGAAAATATTAGGCACCACTGTATATAATATGGTAAGTTTCATACACGTACATTACATTCTGTGCTTATGCAACAATTTCTTTCCATAATATTCTCATAATTTCTAGCTACTTTTTTTTTTAGCTTTAAAAATCCCAATTTTTGGAAGGCACTAAGGCAACTCCAATCGTTTGAAACTACTCAGCCAACAACACAGCATCACATCCCAGCACTCTAGACTCATCTATTTTCAACTGTCTGCAAGGTATTAGAAGAAAAAAAAAATGGCTTCCAGATACATAAAACTGTAAAAATTACTTCATTTAAAATTTTGTTAAAAATAACCTATACATTGTAAATATTTTGACAATGAATCCCCTACTCTAACTTGACAAGTGCTACATCTGTAACACAATGAACTTGTTCACTGATATGTAAGTATACTGGGTACAGTGCAGAGTATGGTTATGACTGGTGCAGGAATTAGCACAGGTGGGTGTGGTGAAGTGACGAGGGGTGAGTGTTTGTCTGGAGCTTGTGTGACAAGGTCAACTGCACTTATAGAGGTGGAGAGGACTAAACCAAACATGATGCTGTCACAACATTAGTGACTCACTCGTTAAACTACTGTTTTAAAATTTCAGCAGCCAAAAACTATGCACTGCGCTATCAGTTCTCTGTGCTCTCTGAATTTGTAAATCAGAAGGTTAAAAAACACAGCCATAAGACATGGTGCCATTTAAAGTCATAGGTCGATACAAGCTCAGGGACGGAGCTACTGGGATGCTCTATATTTCAAACATTTAGACTTAATGAATTCTAATTAACGCAGATTTTACTGCAGTGCCGTTTAATTTCCACGATGAATCGGCCATAGAATGTGCACCTCACAGAATGAAGTACTTACAACAAGCAGCTCCTGTGGCAAGTCCCCACCATTATTGATGCCTCGATTCATTGAAATGAACTGCTCTACAGTGGGCTTTTCTTTCACACTTGGGTTGTGTAAACTTGTATTCAGCATGATTATAGCAAATGACAGCACATAGCACGTATCTGAAAAAAGGAGTTCATTTATCAAACCTAAGTTTGTTATGGCATTAGATATGGAGTGCACAGAGGGCAGTTCATAGCCTCTGTGCCACTGTGCCATAACCTGTTGGCAGTAAGGGGCCCAATGACTTACATCTCTGTGGACACCTTACGAGGCACCTGGATGGCAAATGATTTACAATGGAGGGCAATGTGAAGCCAGCTGTCACCTCCCAGCTTAAAAACACGTCACACCAATTTTTTTTTACAACAATATACATAGCCTTGGTGCCAAAGCAGGATAAATGCTTAATTTTCAAAAGTGACTACAAAGAAGTCTGGTGTGTACCATCTGCTACTCATTTGCCATGCAGTCGTCAAAGTCAGAATAAAGTACTTGGCAGCACTGTCTCTGCTATATTATTTCATGAAACTCCTTGATGCAAGAACTGGATTTATTAGAACAAAAACAAAACCCTATCTTCTCATACAAAGAGTTATGTCAAACACCACAAGAACACACAAAATCAACTCACAAGACAACAATAAAAACACTTCGCTCTAATAACTAAGGATGATGCAAACAGTAGCATATCTACAGACTTCATAGATAACATGTTTCTAGTTTTATATTGTTAACTTTTGATAGCAACACACGAGCTACAATTCAGATACCATGATCACTCCCCAACTAACATATATTGGACATTATTAAAATGAAATAAAATATGTACTCCGTCTGACACAACTATCTTTATATTTTATTATTTCAAATGCTGGCTACTAGTTTTGGCCTGAATAGGCCATCATCAGGCCAAATATTTACAACAACCTGGAAATGCTGGTGTATACAGTATTATTCGTCAATATCATGGAATCCCATTCACATTCCTATTGTTCTTTATAATTAACACCAGTTATAGTTGTGTTATCTGTGGGAAGTGTTTTTGATATGAGTACCATACATGTATTACCAAAGTTCTTGTTAACTGATAACTTAATTTTAAAATTGTAAATAGTTTGAAGATAAACAGTATAAAATGTGATATATAGGTTTTAAGTATTTTATCTAACATTTATTGCCACATTCGTAGAAATGGTAAATTATGCAATTATAAAATTGTTGTTCGGATCTTGCCTTCAGCTGCTGCACACGAGGCTGAAATCTTATATATTCTTAGTAAAATTGAGTACTGGAGTTGTATACTGTTGTGGTCTCAGTTTCAGAGCTGGGTATTGTACACGCTGTGTCATGTTATTTTGGTGATGCATTAACTCCAGTATAAAATGTGGACTTTTTGGAGATAATCATCACACTGGAAGTATACAATAAATTTTACTTAATTTAGACTGTTAATCTCCTATGTATGGGGGTATAGGCCGAAACTAGTAGCCAGCATTTTAAATAATAAAATATAAAGACAGTTGTGCCACAGAGTACATATTTTAATTAATTTTAATATTGTACTTTAAACACAACAGGATGTCCTCTACCAAGATTAAGATATATTAGGCTATTAATATATTTAAACTGTAACTGATGGAAAAGGGAATTCAAATATTTTGAAAATAATATGTAGGAATGGCTGTTAATACTAAAAGAGGTAGTGCCAGCATTTTGGAGAAATAATTTTCTGCCCTAAACATTGACAGGGCAAGTTCCGCAGCAACGTACATACGTTTGTGCCAAACTGCATGACATCATATCCCAGAGGACAATAATCTTTAAGTTCACTTACTCACAGACCAATTGCAATAAACACAAACTTTACATGTAACTGAATATTAAAGTCTCCAAAGATGTGATGAAGTGTCACTGGACATCTAGCTCCCCATGTTCTGCAAGCACTACAGTCGCCCAACAACACAGCATCACACATTTGGCAGCCCCACTGCGAGCATCTCTGATATCACTCTTTACACATCTCATCAAGTGTCATAACCAGATATTGTACAACATGCTAAGCTGTCTTGCATGTTGCTGACATACACTGATGAAGTCTCCCTAGCACATTAGCGACTCCGTACATGATTAACATAGCAAATAAATAGATTCAATCAGACATCAGAAAATTTACTGATGACATGTGAACAGTAAATACAGGACCTGCTGACAGCTGAGCAAAGAGTGCAGCTGGAGATTGAGGTCTTCCAAAACATTGTACTGTGCCACTGGGATTATGGTTCTCAGTTTGTAGACAGAACACACTGCCTTACATTGAAGGTCAAGCAGTTCAAAGAGCAATACAGCCATGTGGAGACATCTAGGTATGTTATGAATCATAGACACTGGTGTGGGCAAAGGACAGTGGGTGGCAGCCACATTCCCTGGAGGGGACTGCATGGCAGGTTAATGGTACGGAGCAGAGGTTAAGCAACATGGTAATGATCAGATGGACAGGTGCTTGTGCTGTGACATGCTCCGACCGTGTAGTGTTAATGGGGAAGCGACAGAGTGGGGAGCCTGATGGAAGGGTTCAGGCATAGCAGAATAAAAAATGTTAAAGTGTATAAAATTCAGGCACCAGCTGAAAGTGTAAGAAGATAAATTAAATTACATAAAATTCAATGACCCACCCACTGTGAAGTGTCGACCTGTGCAACTTGGGTGTGGTTTGAGACCCAGCTCTGGCACATTAGGGGTCACAGAAACTGTCAAAAAGTGTGTCAGTGACAAACTACAGTTACACTAAACTGAGTGACTCACCCGTATTTGTGAAAATATTTGGATTCAGCTGGCAGTATCTCTGTGCAAAACACTCCATCATACGATCTATCTTCTGGGCTTCACCAGGTAGACGAAAACTCCACAGAAATTGTCTGAGAAGATAAACAGAACAGTTAAGAATATCTGATGTCAGCGCGCTCCACACCACACCTCCCTAGTTATAACTCACTCATGTTACACACTAACAGAATACCATACCATGTTACTGACTGAAGAATATTGTATTCTGGGATCTAACACATGCAGTCTCACACATCCGTACTGATGTCTTGATGCAACATGCGGCCTCAGTCAGCGCCACAACAACCCCAAATCATACATCTTATTATAGTCACCTTTCCCATCCACTTCACTGCCAACCTCACTCCTCCAAATTAACTTGTGCAGATATTAAAAATATGCAATTAGGCATAATAAAGAAAATACAGAAATCCTGTCACCTGTTCTTATACACAAACTACTAGCAGATACATACACGAATGTAAACAGCAAACATATAAAATTCAGCACACAAACACAGTGCATTAATAAATACGTACAGTTGGTGGTGGAAGCACCTTCCTCCCCTCCCCCCCCCCAGCACTGTAATTTTTCCATACAGATCCAGTAATAGAAGACACAGAAATGCCACAGGATCTGAGGTTTTCACACTACTGCTGCTGAACACCGACATCTTCTTGGATGTGAAGCCACGTCATTGGAGGAGTGATACCCAATGTTGCAAACAATCACAGTGCCTCAATCTTCAGGATCAAGCAGGTCTTGGGCTGCTTCACCCTGAAGATGGAGGCACTGAGGTCCTTTGAAACAACAAGATTACTCATGCAATGACAGCATCAGATCTCAGACAACCAAAATGTTACAGAACGTGGCAGCAGGCTTACCGTAAAGCTTGTACGAGGATGAGATCTGTGAAGTCATGGAGCTCAACAAAAGCTTTTAGAACCTTCTCGTTGAAGTCATTCTTCTCGCCTAGGTAATCCCCAATCGCAGTCTTGTTCAGTCCTTCCCCTTTACATAGGAACTGCGCTACATCCTCTGCTGTACTTTTCAAGAGGCCGTGTTCAATAAGATACTCAATCCCCTTCTTTGGGTCCATGTTAAATTTCTTCCGGCCAATGGACATCTGCTTAGCCTTCGTATTGTTCTTACTGAAGAATGATAAAAAGTGAATATATTAACAAAAACATTTCATGCAGGAACCACAAAATCCCACATTGTTAACCTTTTGACGCCTAATGTCAACTATAGTGGTCGTACCGCACCGCTAACCTCTAAAGTTGCATTTTATATATTTATTCAACTAATATAGGTACTGAATATTTTAAACGTGGTATATACTCTCCGTTTTTTTTCTCTTCAAAATGCGGTTTGTTTCATAATTCTAACGTATTTGCTTCCTGTATTATTCACATTTTATATACAGGGTGTGCTAAAAATAAAAAAAATAATTCCGGCGCCAAAAGGTTAATGCAGTGACGATCTGCACTGTTGAATCACCCAGCTTACAACAAATTAAACATTAACTTATTATCAGCAACACACAATGAAGCTTTCAATTGCTTCCAAACACCCAAAACTAAAGTACTTCCCTCCACTTATAAGAATAGCTTCGACCTTGACAGCATGAACTGGACCTTATCTCCAAACTACACTTACAGAGAAAACATACTCCTGACAAAAACACATCATCGAGTCTACACATTTACCCCATTGGTCGCCACCTGTTAAGGTTTAGAATGAGCCTAAATTAAAATCTGTGCAAAGCCCTGACCAGACGGAACAGCAACACTGAACAACAGGATTAACTCTCAAGCATAAGACACACCACCTTCAACCTAATGTACTCTTAACTGGAATACACTGGTTACTGGTCGTAAACATCTCACTGTCTTAGCTCCTCCCTGTACAAGCACAGCCAAGGGTAAGCTCCTCTCCTGAAGTGACAACAGTACATCATACATCAGTGTAAATGCAAATTCTGCCTGTAAGTTAATGAATTTTCTTCACTGCTAACAATGAATGAAGCACAGGAAGGATAACAGCATTTATGCAACCCACATATTTAGTACCATGTTCACTGCATCCAGAGATTGGACTCCACCCTGCACCAGATCAATCCACACTGCTTCTTCATATACTATTTACAATACATATTAATGCTACCCTTGTTTCAGGCTCCTGAAGCCATCCAGGCAGGCCATGTTTAGTATTTGCCCCCAGTATGGTTATTCTACTTTAACACTGACATTCCATGAATGTTGCCCATACCCAGATTGATGCTGCTTTTGCTGAGAGCTGGTGGAATCTACATTGGTCAGACCAGCAGCTAATTTAATTAGTTTCTGTGAGGAAAACAGCGTCATGTTCTGCTGTACCGTATGTATTTATCATGTGTCACAGACAAGTTAAGACACGGCGCCCAGTTGCTGCTCTTGCTTTTGATCAGTTCACCTCACGCAGCTGAATCAAACAGTCCATCTCCTTCACTTCACAACAACTGTGATGACCTGCAACAGTGCAGTCATGTCCCCACGCCTGGTATATCTGACCAACATGTCACTTGAGGATACCTACCATGTCATGGACAATAATGCAATCATACAAATGGCCACTTGTGTTTCTCACCGACTGTCAGTATGGATGGCATAACTAAATGGACTCAGCATTGTTTGTTTACTTGGAATGTCAATAGTTATTACATTCTCACAACTTGTTCACACTTGACAATCAGACATATGGCTTGCGTGTGGACAATCTGTATCATTCGGCATGTCAAGCAGCCAAGTATATGAGTCATGGGGTTACGATCCCAATGGCAAGGCAAACATCTGACAATTGTACCCAAGCAGGAATATTTGCCAAATGCACTAGTCAGGGGAACACTGATAAGAAGTAGGCAGTGATGCCAAATACAGATGCTGACATTGAATTTGCTTATAACAAATCTAAAATATAAGTCTTCATATTGTTTCACCTTACTGACACTCTAAAATGCACGCATTAATACTGTTTAACAAGCACAATCTTCTTCAAGATCAGTAGAGTACATATAACTTAGTCAAAATACCTGCACACTTGACAAGGTCACGCAAAAATATATGGCAACAAACAGGAGACAGGCCCAAATGTAGAAGATTCAAGTCCGAAATGGAGTTCCATGTACATGCACTGTGGGCGTGACTTCTTAATAAAAACTTTGCAACACACTTCGAAGGAAACAAGAGAACACACATGCTGATCTTTCACCGCAGTGTCCAAATTTCTTTGCGACCAACAAAAGCTGAAGTGCAGGTTCTTCACCCAGGACACAGTGTCGAATCACACCCTAAAGAAAAACCTGTACATCGGTTTAATAGCCGTGGCCACCATACACATGGACAAGGGCATAACGCGTATGATATATGTTCGGACGTTTTCTTTCAGATCCGCACTAGGGAACAGGAAAGTGGCGTTGGGACAGGTTTTCCTCCCGGTACTCCTGTTTCCCCTGCCAATCTTTCCATCAACGTTCCATACTCATCTTTACCTACATGTTTACTTATCATAGGGACAAAACGGGCGAAACGTGGGAACATTCAGACAAAGCCAAACATTTCTGGGTATCAAAGGGAGTGCGGAGGGTAAGGTATTGGATACAAAAGTACGTCCACATTGAGATGAAAGCTGTATGTAGGCAGAGCCATCTCCTTACCCATCGTCTGCAGTGTCCATGTTCTGCATTTCGGCCACAACTTCCCCGAGTGCATCCTTCAGGCGCTGAAAAAACACAAAAAAAGCACTCAATGTAAGATTCAGCTCTGCACTGCGATATTCAGGTTCTCAAGCTGGTGACAGCGTAGTCGTTTCGACGCCATGCAGCACCGACCTTGACACAGTCCCATCAACCCTGCTCATCAGAAACGCCAGTAGCAATGCACAATACGTGATGTCCGAACCTAGACGACCTTAATCCTCACCCTTCGTGTTTTGATCGTAATTCTGGGCCCACGCTGAACGCAAACCGGCACAAAACGCACACACTGACCTCGTACTGTCCGTCTGTCAGCCGGCATCTAACAACAAACGAACCGCTGGACGGTTTTCAGAAAATGTCATAATGTTGAGATTCAATGCAATTTTTCTACATATGCCGGTTTGATCAAAATCGGTCAGCAATAACACAATGCACAAAAAGTGCGTACATTCAACAGGCATCTCGAACGTCACTCGCTAAGTACGCTACCTACTGCAGCGAATAACAAATCGCACAAAGGGCACAAGTAACAAAACTAAAATTACCTGTGTGCACGACATGAAGGCATATGGGGGAGTGGAGGCATAGCTCCGCTGATTCTTAACCTCCGCACAAGACGGAGTGAGTTGTCAGCTTTAGGTCCGTTCGCTTTACAAGTCTTAAGTTTTCAAGACATTACGCAAAAAAAAAAGAGCCTCAAAACTCGCAGTTCAAGGTGTCACCGCTACAGGTACGCGCTGTGCCCTCTCGCCTGCCGGATATGGAATGTTGGGCAAGTCAGAATGTTAGCCACGCCCGCCCAAAGCTCACAAACCGATGAATGGCCAATATCATCAGTGAAATGCTGTGGTTACTGCATTTGGATGCACCTTTATTCTGCGAATTGCTAGAAACCGGCAGAAGATAGCTATCTAGAAACAGTGCTAGCCTCCAGCTACTGAACACCACCGACGTAAATGCAGCAGTAAACACCCACAGTATGAATAAGACAAGAAGTTAGTAAATGCAGGCATGACATATCAGGCACGCCACCTTACAATGAATCCATATTTTAACCTGTTAAAGCCCCAACGGCTTTCAGATCCAAAGATTCTGCGTTCTGCCCACACAGTGTATTTATGTCTTTTGAGTAGATCTGAGAACAAACAGCGATTATTTCCCTATACAGCATTAACTGGCTGGTTTTTATAACCGCGACGGAGTGTTTACTGCGCGGTACGGACTGAATTTACATGTAATGTATATTAACCCTTCAAAGCCCAGTGGTCACTATATGTACCGCCAGTTTAACATTCAACAGTTCTACGTTCTGCCCACACAGTGTGTATTTATGTGTTTTGTGTGGATCTGAGAACAAACAGCGATTATTTCCCTATACAGCATTAAATGATTGGTTTTTTTTGCGCATTCGCAAAATTGCGAAAAGCGACTATTAGCTTCGTCATGTCAGTCGCTCCGTCCGTCCGAATGGAACAACTCGACTCCCACTCAATGGATTTGCATGAAATTTGACAATGAGTAATGTTGCGAAAACCTGTCGAGAAAATTCAAGTTTCATTAAAATCTGACAATAACAACAGGTAATGCACACGAGTGCCAATATACACGCTTGATCATATCTCGCTCAATTCTTCTTAGAATGAGAAACGTTCCAGACAAAATTTGTAGAGAAAAATCAAAACGCACATTTTATATTAAATTTTTTTTTTGTTTCGAAAATCGTGCCGTTTACGAGATAAAGAGGAAAAATATTGCAGAACCGGACAGACCACAGATGACATGGCGAATACGCGAGCAATGCTGCATAACTAAGACTACAGACACACACTCCGAATATGTAATACTTCTTGCTTTTGCACTGCAACAATGGTTACACGAACGCGCCTCACTGTTACGTCATACGTACAGTGCGTGTCTTGTCGTAAACAAGTGTGTTTACTGCGCGTTGGGAGCTAGGTTCTTATTCATAACATGCAACGTGTGGAATGCTTCAGGTGTAACCACATCCTCCCGAAACGTCACCATACATGACTCAAGATGCCGAAACACCACTGAACGAACCGCATTATCTGATTCGACTCAATTTCACCGCCACACAGCAGCTGTTTTCACCTATTCTGCCCCATCCGAATTCCTGCAACATGCCAAGAAACGGGGATTCCGTGACACTGCGGGCCGACTGCAATGCGGAATATTGCAAGAAGTTCTGGGAAAGGTCCTTCGAATGGCGTGGCTCTGCAGAAATGCAGTACCCGATGCAGTAATGACTCAACGTCAGTCTTCCCTGCCCCAGCTTGTGCATCCTGAAGTCCATCCCAACGAAGTCAAAGCACACTTCATCCTGTTCACATGCAATGACGGCCAAACACAGATATTTGATGTTAGAACAGGCGGTACACACAGTTACCACTGTGCTTTGTCACTTGTATCAAACTTCTGTATTTGTGTTTCAACTCGTAACGTTGCCAGCCCTGTTTATGCCCCCCCCCCCCCCCCCCCCCCTTCCGCTTCTACAACCCCGGGCCGGGGGGCGGACACCCAACCACCCCCCCCCCCCCCCCACCCCTCCCCTTTCCATTGGTTCCCGGGCGTTCTT